>Ga0209606_1000151_pt1 | contig 116139 bp, 87 predicted proteins | sample AD_UKC057_MetaG_FD_184412 | JGI IMG/M metagenome (GOLD analysis project Ga0209606, IMG submission 184412) | Active sludge microbial communities of municipal wastewater-treating anaerobic digesters from USA - AD_UKC057_MetaG (SPAdes) (version 2) | ecosystem: Engineered > Bioreactor > Anaerobic >...
CGCAGACCGCCAGGGGTGGCAGCCTCAAAGCTTGTCCTGAGCGAAGCCGAACGGATCCGCAGGACTTGGGGATGGATCGCCTCGCAGAGGCCTTTCCGTACGGATGCGCCACTCCCATTCGCCATCCCCAAAGCTCCGTTGCACTACGCTTTGAGGCTGCCACCCACATGCCACGATATTTTCACACACATCGACCACCTCTTTCGTTGCCTGTGCCGGGGGCCGCGATGCGCGCACGGCTCACAGCGCTTGCCATGCGGCGGCCTTGGCGCTGGCGAACACCGCGTCGATCACGCGCATGTTCGCAACAGCGTCTCCGAGAGGGGTCGGGACGACGGTGTCATTCAGCACTGCTTGGGAGAACAGGTCGCCCTGGACGGCATACTGGTCGGTCTTTGGCAGGCGGATCTCGCGGAACTCCGACGTGCTTTGGTGCCACAGCCTGCATCGCTTCTTCGCAGGGGCGTTGAAGGGGATTTCGATTTCGACCCGGCCGGTCGTGCCGACGACGTTGACCCGCTGATAGGCGCTGAGCTGCATCGAACAGGTAAAGGTCGAAGTCCCGGCGTCGAACTCCAGGATGCCCGAGGCCAGCCGGTCGACGCGGAACGTCGGATCGTATTCCACAAGGCCGAGGACGCGCCGCGGTTCGGCAGCGAAGAGGAACCGCGACAGCGAGATGCAGTAGCATCCGATGTCCAGCAGGCCGCCGCCGCCCAATTCGGGGTTGTTGCGGACGTTCGCCGGATCGACGTTGCAGTAGGAGAAGAACGATTGGATCGTGCGAAGCGATCCGATTCGCCCCTCTGTCACGAGCCTCTTCGCCTCGACCCACTGTGGATGGAATCGATACATGAACGCTTCCATCACCTTCAGGTGTGGATGCTGTGCGGCGGCCGTCTGGAGCCGGCGCGCCTCCTCAGCGTCCCGTCCGATGGGCTTCTCGCACAGGACGTGCTTGCCCGCCTCCAGGGCCTTGATCGACCACTCCACGTGCAGGTGGTTTGGCAGAGGGATGTAGACCGCTTCGACATCCGGGTCGGCCAGAAGCGCCTCATAGGAAGCGTGGGCCTTTGGGATTCCAAGCCGCTTGGCCGCATCGTGGGCCTTGGCCGAGTCGCGCGACGCGATGGCAACGATCCTGCTGTACTTGCCCTTCTGCATCGCGGGAATGACCTTCTGCAAGCCTATCTTTGCGGTGCTGAGCACTCCCCACGCCAGTTTCTGCATCCTCAGGGCTCCTTCCCGGAATCGTCTGCCCGGCTTTCTCCCGACAGCAGCGCCCATATAGCTACAGCCTGTCAATCTTGGCGGCAAGGACAAAGTCGTTCTCGTGCAGACCGCCGATCTTGTGCGTCCACAGATCGATCCTGACTCTGCCATAGCCCAGGTAGATATCCGGGTGATGGTTCTCCTGCTCAGCCAGCTCGCCGACCCGGTTGACGAAGGCCAGAGCCTGCCGGAAGTCGTCAAACCGGAATTCCCTGCGCAGGTGGTGCTCGTCCACGACGTCCCAGTCCGGATTCAGTTGCTCGGCATACGCCTTCAAGGCCTCGCCTTTGAGCGGGGCGCCTCCCTCGCGACATGGCTTGCATCTCTGCTCGCTCAACGTTGCCATATGGCGTCTCCTTCGGTTCGCACAGCATTTGTATGGGAGGCCATCGGTAAACCGGCCTCCCACAACAAGCTACGGGCCCCATCACACCGAAGATCGTCCGTTCGATCTGAAGGCCCGTGTGCGCCTCGACGAGATCAGGGCCCGGGTGGAAGGCCGACGGGGGAGATCAGCACCTCAAAGGGTCTGCCCCGACGGATCCTCCGTACGGTAAACTCCAGAGGCTCGACGCGGAGCCTCTGGTCGACGACAAGGCTGTCGCCCAGCCGGGCGGCCATCCAGTTGGCGAGCGTGGCCTCGGTGGCAATCTGGGGCATCCCCAGCCGCTCCGCCAGCTCCGACATCGGCACGCCCCCACCGACGATCCAAACCCCCTTGGCCAGGCTGTGGCACATCTTCGGCAGGCGGTCGAACTCGTCCTGAAGGTCCCCCAGGAGCACTTCCACCACGTCTTCGAGCGTGATCAGGCCGGCCGTGTGACCCTGGTTGTCCCGCACGATAGCCATGTGCTCGTGCTCATCGACAAAGGCACGAAGCACTTGGTGGCAAGGCATATCCGCCGGCACAAATCGAACGGGCCGAATCACCCCATGAAGCGTCGGCTCGGCAGGGTTTGTCCGGACGCGATAGACCAGTTCCTTGAAGTTCACGTATCCCTGCACAACATCCCGATTACCGTTCTGGATGACTGGGAATCGCGTGTGTGGGTCCATATGGGCGGTTACGAGCGATTGCGGCAGCGTTTGATCGCTCGAAAGGAACGTGATCTGCTCGACCGGCACCATGATGTCGGCCGCGGTCTGCTTCGAGAGGTAAGCTGCCTGGGTGATGATGTTCTCCTGCTGAGGCGTGATCAGGCGAACGAGGCGGGCGTGTCCGGCCAGGGCCACGACCTCATCCAGCGACAAGGAGGCGGCGTCCGCTCTCGAACGTGACTCAAAGGGCCGGTTCAGCAGCCGCAACAGACGAATGACCGGCGCCATGACTCGCGTAAGCACCGACAGCGGAATGGCCATCCACGCACAGACGGCTTCATTGAACCGGACGCCGAGCGATTTCGGGAGGATTTCCGTGTATTGCAGCATGAGGAAGGTGAACAGTCCGGAAAACAGGCCGATCGCCTTGTTGCCGAAGATCAGGGCGAATTGGGCCCCGGCGATCGTGGCTCCGATGGTGTGGGCCGCCGTGTTCAGGGCGAGAATTACCGTGATGGGTCGGTCCAGGTCTTCCTTCAAGCGGCCCATGGCCAGGCCAAGCCGGGGGTTGGCCCGTTTGAGCCGGACCAATTGCCCCGGCGTCAGGCTCAGAAGGGCCGCCTCCATCAGCGAACAGAAGAAAGACACCAGGAAGGCCAGAGCAGTCCCTGCCACGAGCATAGTGACACTGCCTTCCGACGCCGACACACCGCCATCCATTTCCACCTCGGCAAAGTCCGCGGCGTCCCGTCCAGGGATACGCGTCACTGGCCATGGACGCTAAAACACTGACACGAGGGATAATAATAGCATGGCCGTTAACCTGAATCAACCGCAACCACCGCGGTCGGCAGAAAGCCCCCCGGAACCGGGCCTTACAGGGCAAGAACAGCGCGTCCGGCCCAGAAACACGGGAAAATTTGGTGTCTGTGCGCCATTATTAGCTTGCTTTGCAGCCCGAAACCCGTCAAATATGCCAAGAGATAAGCGGCTCGGCGGGCCGCATCGGGGGTTTGCCGCAGGTCTTTGATGCGGCCGGGGTGATCCGTTTCTCTGTGCGACGGCCCACGAATGTGCAATTTGGGGCGACGCACCGGGGAACGAACGAACGCGGAATCCAAGTTAGTCGTACACTATGCTTCAGGAAAGACTCGCGCGGCTGCGTAGCCGAGGCGGTGGAAACCAACGTAAGTCTATAATTGACAAAGACTCCATTAGTATCAAAGGAGGATTCGCAATGGCTGGCAGGAAGGCCCAGAAAAGCGGCACTGGAACGATGGAACGTAACGCCCAATCCGGCGGCATCAAGACTGTCGGGACTGGAGCCGCTACGATAAAAGGGGTCGGCTCGACGACCAAGCCGTCCAGCGCTTCTGCGAAGTTGACCCACGAACAGATCGCCAGGCGAGCAGAGGCCATCTGGCTCAAGAAGGGATGCCAACCGGGTCAGGACGAGTTGAACTGGCGAGAGGCTGAGGCCCAATTGAAGGCCGAAATGGGAATTGCGTGATCTTCATCGGGCCTTGTCGCAACAGAAAACGGGCTTGAGGCCCCGCCATAGTCGGATGGGGAGCATAAAGGCAAACACAGCCTGCATCTTCACGATCTGAGACCTCCGAGCCGCTTGGCGACACAAGCCAGGCGGCTCCATGAGTGGTTTTGTCGTTGCGAACGCAACAGACGTAGGTCTGTTGCGCGGGGAGGGTTTTGTCTACGGGAAACGGGTAGTCTCCACACTGGGCGCATTGTGCGTCGTCTGCTATACTGATAATGGGCCTTTTATCAGAGGCGTCAGGTGGAGACGACGACGGCATACAAAGCTGCGGTAGGACCTGTGGTGGCTCCAGCCGCCTGCCGGATTGGCCCAGGGTGTACGAGTCTTTCCGCTTTCTTTGCCCGGACGGCGATGCTCTGCGCCCACCCGATTCCAGAGTCAGCATCCGTCCGGGAGGCTCAACCGCTTCCCTTCGCGCGCCGCTGGCGAAGTTGCACGGGGGATAGCCCATGACCCTGTGGAACAACGTCGCTGAACTGGTGGACTACTACATTCCCCCGATGCCCTCAGAGTACTGGGCCGACATCACCAGAGCCTGCAACCTCCGCTGTGTGATGTGCCCCCAATCCGACGGCCTGAGTCAACCAAATGCCGAGATGCCGATGTCGATGTTCAGGCAACTCATCGACGATGTCTGCGAGAATCGACCGCTGATCAAACTCTACATGTCGGGCGAACCCCTGCTCCACAAGAACCTCTTCGACATGATCGACTACGCCGCCTCCAAGGCGTGCCGGACCGCAGTCCACACCAACGCGACCACCCTGACGAGCCGGATGGCCGAGAAGATCCTGGCCTCGCCGCTATCCTCCATCTCCTTCTCCTTCGATGGGTGCTCCCCGGAAGTCTATGAGAAGCTGCGTCCGCCGGCCAGCTTCCAGCTGGTCCGATCCAATCTCCGCCAGTACCTGGACCTGCGCAGGCGCTCTCCCAATGGAGGACCCCGAACGTGCATCGAGATCATCCGGATGCAGGAGACAGAGGGCCTGATCGACGCCTTCGTCGACGAATGGAAGGCCAGCGGCGTCGACGAGGTCAAGGTCGTCGACTACATGATGTGGCACGGCCGCATGGAGGACCGCCGCGTGCCGGATGCGGGGGAGTCGACCGCATACAAGCCCTGCGCTGCGCCGTTTCAGCATGGCTGCGTCCTTGCCGATGGAACGGTGGTCCCCTGCTGCCTGGATGTTGATGGCGAGAGGCCTCTGGGCAATATCACGATGGATCGCTTTCGAGACATCTGGATCGGCAACGCGTATCGCCAGTTCCGCCTCGAAATGCTGACAGGAACCTTGCCGCCGGATTCGATCTGCTGCCGGTGCCTGAACACGATTCGAGCCACATAGCGGCATGCCACGACCCGTCCGTTCCATTCCTCGTCTGCCCTGCTGCTTGCTCTTGGGTCCATTTTGGAGGATCATGGTCTGCCCCGGCGTATCAGAGCGGCGAATGGGCCGGCTCGACTCTGCGAGAAGACGGAAGGACAACCATGCAGGAAACACCCCAGGACGGAGACAGACAGCGGCTGGACGCGGCGGGGATCACGGTCGTTGTGGGCACGTTCTTCGGGGCGTTCATCGAGGGCGTGCCGCTGTTTGCCGCCGCCGGAACGCTGGCCTTGCCACGAGCGTGGTTCTTCCTGGTCCTGAGCTTCGTCGCCATGCTCGGTCAAATCATCCTGGTCGCCCGGAAGGACCCCGAACTGGTCAATCATCGAGGCCGCTGGAAAAAGAAGCGGGACGCCAAGCGATGGGACAAGTCCCTCGTGATCGCGTTTGGCCTCCTCGGCTTCTATGTGGTGCCCATCGTCATTGGACTCGACGTCGGCAGATACCGCTGGTCGAGTCTCGGAACGTGGTGGTTGGTCTTCGGAACGGCGCTCTACGTCTTCGGCACCGTCCTGATCACCTGGGCCATGCTCGTCAACACGCACTTCGAGACGGTCGTCCGCATCCAGACCGATCGCAACCACCGAGTGGTGACAGATGGACCGTACCGCTTCATCCGACACCCGGGATATGTGGGAGCAGGGCTGTGGATCCTGGCGGCCCCGCTGATCGTCGGCTCTGCCTGCGGCCTGATCCCAGTCGTTCTCGTCGCCGTCACCATCGTGGTCCGAACCCGTCTGGAAGACCGAACCCTCCGCCGCGAACTGCCCGGCTACGCCGACTACGCCGCCCGCGTCCCCTACCGCCTGCTCCCCCGCATCTGGTAGCCTGCGAGCTACGGGCCAAGCAACTGGCGGGCGCGGTCGAGCAAGTTGGGCGGGTAGTGTTCTTGTTCGAGGATGCGGATGGCGGTTCGGGTGCTGGCCGGGCCGGGGCAGAGCAGGTAGTCGAACTCGATGCCCTGCTCGGTCAGGTGCTCCTGGAAGTGGTGGTTCTCGGCCAGATCGGACGCGGCGGCGGTCTGCGCCAGCGTCTCTTCGTGTGTCGCGACCAGAAAGAGGTTGCCGGAGGCCAGCAGATGCTCCGCCAGGGCGATGCCGGCTGCCGTTCGCTCGGAGGAATTCGTGCCACGGAAAGGTTCGTCGATCAGGCCCAGCAGACGCGTTTCGCTGCCCGAGTCAACCACCATGCGGCGAAGCCGCCGGACCTCGGAGAGGAAATAGCTCTCGTTCCGCGCCAGATCGTCGCGAATGCGCACGTCCGTCAGCAGCCGCACAGGGGAAAGTGACATCTGCCCCGCGACCACAGCCGAGCCGATCTGCGCCAGCAGCACGTTCACGCCCACCATTCGCAGGTAGGTGCTCTTGCCCGCGGCGTTGGGACCGGTGATGACCCACATGCGTTTCGCCTCGGTCAGGCAGATGCTGTTGGCCGTCACGTGGCCGGACGGGATCAGCGGATGGCGGCCGTCGGAAATCGACACGAGAGTCTCGCTGGCGAGGTCCGGATAGCACGTACCCGTTCGCTCGGCGCCATAGCACGCCAGACTGGCGAGGGCCTCGAATTCGGCCATCGCGGCCAGGCCATCGAGCAGCATCTGCCGGCCGGACACGAAACGCCGGACGATGGCTTCGCACACGTGCAGATCGTAGAAGACGACCACGTTCAGCAGACTGCGAGCAAGGCCGCCCAGAGCCATCCACCCCAGATGCTCGCACAGCGAAGGAATCTCGGTCTCGGTCGCCACCTTCTCAAAACGACGCCTCAGCACGCCCAGATCGGCCTCGGCAGGCAGGCTCTCCTCGGCGCACTGGGCCACCGTCAGAAGCCCACGCAAGACCGACGTCAGCTGGACCAGAGGCAGTGCAGCGGCTTTGAGAAAGGTGAGCATGCCTCGGTTCAAACGTGCGATCAGCAGGTTGACCAGGATCAGCGCGACGAGCAGCCGGTACCAGCCGTAGTGCGTCGTCAGCACCTGGACGACAGCGAAGACAAAGCAGAGACCGCTGAGCGCCGACCAGACGCGAATCCACCTCGATGCGCTCACATGCGGGTTGGACGTCGTGTTGTGAAGACGCTCAGCGAGCACCTCGATATGTTGGGATTGGCCGCGCAGGGGGACGACGCACGCCATCATGTCGATCCGTTGCGCATCGTGCTCGGCGAGCCACCGCACCGCCTCCTGTCGAGAGAGAATGTGCTGGGCGGAAAGGCACGGTCCGTCCAGCATGTCGCGCAGTCGCCGGGCGCCGAGATCGGTCGACGTGCGATTCAACAGGCCGAATACGCCGATGGGCGCTGCGTAGATATCCAGGTCGTCCAGCTCCTGCTCGCTCAGGGCCCACGTGGGACCCGATTCGAGCGCGACCGGCAGAACGGCCTCCGCGAGATCCGAGTCCGATGGACGCTTCCAGTCGCGTATGGGCTTGCCCTCATCGACGGCGCTGCGCAGTGATTCTTCGACCACGACGAGAATCCGCTCGGCCGAGGCTCTTCTGCCCTTCCAGTGGATGTGCCGCAGGACTACCAGGCCAAACACAAGCAACGCAGAGGCCGCGCCTGCCGCCGCGGGCAGGAACCCATACAGCAGGGCCAAGGCCGTAATCGCAGCGACGCAGATCGCGAAGGTCGCCAGTCTCAGCCACGACCAGCGGCTTTCGCGACGCCGGTACAAGACAAGATCGCGCTGGAGGTCCTGCCGCCGGGCCATCAAACGTTTGTGGCATGTGGTCCCCTGGCCTTGGGCGGGCCCGGGCGAGAAATGGGTTTTGACGTCCGTGTCCATAGCGGGCCCATAGATAGCATGCCGGGGACGTCGACGCAAGAGGACACCCGCTCTGCCGCGCCACCCCTGCGAACCTAAATTCTCGCTTGCCTTGCGTCGATTCGCCGTCACAATGGCGTTGATTGACGCCGCTAACCGTTCCGATGCGAGTTTTATGATCGGAGATGAGCCAATGTCACCGCACAGAATTTCCCGACGCACGTTCATGAAGTCCCTTTCGTTGGCCGCGGCTGCGGCCATGATCCCCGCCCCGCTGCGGGCGGCCCAGGGCAAACGCCCGAAGAATATCGTGCTGATCTATGCTGACGATCTCGGCTATGGTGACGTCAGTTGCTACGGAGCCAGGGACTTCGAAACGCCGAACATCGACCGGATCGCCGCCGAAGGCGTTCGCTTCACCCACGCCCATTCGGCCTCGGCGACGTGCACCCCGTCGCGCTACGCGATGTTGACAGGCGAATACGCCTGGCGGCGCAAGGGCACGGGTATCGCAACCGGCGATGCGCGGATGATCATCGAACCGGGTCGCGCGACGCTGCCCATGCTTCTCCAGAAGGCAGGCTACACCACAGGCGTCGTCGGCAAATGGCACCTGGGCCTCGGCGCGCAAGGGCAGGGATTGAACTGGAACGAAGAAATCAAACCGGGTCCGCTGGACATCGGTTTCGACTACTGCTTCCTGATCCCTGCGACCGGAGATCGGGTGCCTTGCGTGTACGTGGAGAATCGCCGGGTCGTCGGCCTCGACCCGACGGACCCGATCGAGGTCAGTTTCGCCGGGCCGGTCGGCGACGAGCCGACGGGCAAAAACCACCCCGAGTTGCTCAAGATGCACCCCAGCCACGGCCACGACCAGACAATCGTCAACGGCATCAGCCGGATCGGCTACATGAAAGGAGGCCAAGCTGCCCGCTGGGTCGATGAGGATATCGCCGACACCATCACCGCCAAGGCGACCGATTTCATCTCGGCCCACAAGGATCGGCCCTTCTTCCTCTACTTCGCCACGCACGACATCCATGTCCCGCGTGTGCCGCATCCCCGCTTCGCAGGCACCAGCGGGCTTGGCCCTCGCGGCGACGTGATCCTTCAGCTCGACTGGTGCGTTGGCGAAATCCTCAAAACGCTGGATCGTCTGAAGCTGGCCGACGACACGCTTCTGATCTTTACCAGTGACAATGGCCCGGTGGTGGACGATGGATACAAGGACCAGGCGGTGGAGAGGCTCGGCGGGCACAAGCCGTCGGGCCCGTTGCGGGGCGGCAAATACAGCGCGTTCGACGCCGGCACGCGTGTACCGTTCATCGTCCGCTGGCCACGTGAGCTCAAGCCGGGCCTCTCCGAAGCCCTCGTCTGCCAGATCGACTTCTTCGCTTCGCTGGCGACGCTGACCGAACAGAACTTGCCTGCTGATGCGGCGCCGGACAGTTTCGACGTCCTTGGCGCCCTGGTAGGCAGGACACGAACCGGCCGCGACCACCTGGTCGAGCACGCCGGAACGCTATCGCTCATCAGGGGCCGCTGGAAATACATCGCACCGGGCAAAGGCGCAAAGGTCAACCGCAACGTCAACATCGAGTTAGGCAACGACCCCGAGCCGCAGCTCTACGACCTCCAAACCGATCTCGGCGAGAGGCACAACGTCGCAGCCGAACATCCCGAGATGGTCAAGGAGATGGCGGCCCTGCTGGAACAGATCAAGGCCGCCGGCCGCTCACGGCCGTGACGTGCGTCACAACAGAAGTGTTGAGCAATGCCGCTCTATGGTTTCCGGGCGTCTTCTCGAATGACGTCCACCAGGCCCACGTCGATGTACTGCCCGCCGGAGGTCTGCCGGCAATGAACCGCGAACACGTTCCGGCCCGGCTTCAAGGTCGCCAGCGCCGCCGGCGTCATCGCCATCTCCCCGTAGCTGGACGTGAAACCTGACGTCGTCAGAGCGAGCACACCGTTGAGATAGACTTCGGCGTCCTCATCGTGGTGGATCTGTAGTTGCAGGTCGTGCCACATCCCCTCGGGCAGAACGAACTCGCGACGCAGCCAGATGTCGGAACTGTTCCAGACCGTTCCGACGCTGGCGCCGGGCGTGCCTCTGGTGCCGAATCCGGCGGGTCCTTCGCTCCAGCCGGAAGCGTCGAAGTCCGCCGCAAACCAATCGTCGGCCGGTTTGTCGGTCGTGTACCGCCACGTGATTGGCTCGTTCTGGCTGGTCGGAACCGCCGTGACCACCTTGGGCGGCTTGGGCAGCGGCGCCCAGCCCGATGCGTCCGTCACATCCCGGCGGGCCCATTTCCGCCAGATGCGCTTCTCATAGAGCATCCTCAGGAACACGCCTCCGACCGTCGGCCGGGCCTGGAAGCCGCGTTTCTTGGCATCGTGCGTCCAGTACCAGTCGCTCATAGGCACGCGGTCCGGCGTTTCGTTGAGGAAACGGAACACCGGATCGACGAGAGCCTCGAAGTCGTCCTGGTTCTGTGTCAGCGTCGCCGTCCAGAGGATCCAGTCGAGCTTCGTGTAGCGCGACCGGTTGTCCAGGGGCAGCCCGTAGGTGTTCTGCACCTTCTTGTAGTATTCCATCTCCGTGCGGAGCACCTGTGCCGGGAACAGATCGAGACCGAGAAGCTCATCCCACACGAGGTTGTATTTCTGGCTCCACGTGCCGGGCTTGTCGAACGCCAGGCGGTAGTGATCGCCGTCGTCGGCCTCCTCGACCCAGCGGGCGGCAAACTGCTTCGCCAGCTTCGCGTATTCGTCTGCCTTGGCCTTGTCGCCTCGCATCGCGCAGAGCTTGCCGTAGGCGCCCAGGCCGCAAATGGCCTTGGCCGAGAGGTTCACGTTGTGCGCCAGGTGGCCTGCGAAGTCGTCGGTGCAGAGCTGGTTCTCCGGATCGAAGCCTTTGGCCTTGAGGTACTCGGCCCACGCCGTCAGTTGCGGCCAGTACAGACCCGCAAAGTCCGCGTTGCCCTCCATCTGCGCGACGGCGGCCATGAGGATCAGCAGATTGCCGCTCTCCTCGACGGGCATTTGGTTCTCCTCGGTGCGCTCGCCGCCGCCGTAGACCTGGCCGTTGGCGTGCGGGTACTGGCCCAGGTCATGCGGAGCAAACGGGAACCGCCATCGCTCGGACGCGGCGTAGTTCATGAACGGCACGAGGAACGATTTGGCCACCGATGGCCCGAACAGCAGAAACTGCGGGGCCATCGGGTAGAACACGTCGGAGGTCCCGATGCAGCCGTTGGAGTGGTTCTCCTTGCAGAATTGCAGCGGTTGGCCGTTGGCGTCGGCGACGAACTTGCCGGCCGCGAAGCAGTGCCGATACGCCAGCGCGCAGAGCAGCGCATACTTGCGTCCCCCGGTCTTGGTCAGGTCCGCCATGAGTTCCTTGTCGAAGGCCGCACAGCGTTTCTTCAGCGACTCATAGTCCCGAGCCGCCGCCTTGAGCAAATCCTCGGCCTGCCAGCCGTTACGCCGCCAGTACGGGCGAAGGTTCTTCTTCATGTACTGGATCGAGTACAGATCGTCGTAAGCGAGCATCAGCCAGCGACTGACAGGCTTCTTGGAAACCTTGAAAGCCTCCAATACCATCGCCGCACATACGTTCTCGGCGGCCGTCGGGCCGTTGAGGATGGCGACCGAACGCATGCCATCTTTGAGGAAGCCGGATTGAGCGGCCTGGCGCGGGGCGAACACGCGGGACGACACAACGTTCTTCGGGGCCGCTACATACAGATAGCCCCAGTCGATTCGGATGTCGTCGCCTCTCTTGGCGAGGACCGGCTGGTCCTTCGAGCCGATTCTGCCGGCAACCAGATCGCCCATCTCCTCGCCGGACCACACCACCTCCTGGTTCGGGGTGTTGACCGCAAGTTCGGCGGAAGCGTCGAGGTATACCTGGACGTCGTGTGACTTGCCGTCGGTGGCGCGGAATTCATAGGTCAAATAGGTGACCGGGCGGGAGAGCAGGTCTATGTCCTCGGGCAGAGCCGCCGTCATGAAGGTCAGCGTCAGGGCGATGCCCGCGTCCTCGAACGTGTAGATCGTTCGCGTGGGCAGGACCTGGAGCGACGTCTGCTTCAAGGCGTCCACGTCGGCGGGCGTATCGCCCATGATACGCCAGGCCTGGCCGTCGATGCGGACCAGGCTGGTGAGCCGGTGGGGCTTGCCCGTCCAGTGACGCGTCCCGTCATCGGTGAGCTTGTCGGCGCAGGACCAGATGCTGAAGTACGGATCGCACGCCACCAGCGGCACCGCCGGCGGACGCAATGTCACTTCGTCGCGCCCCGCCCCATGAACCGGCGCGGTCGCCGAAGCCAGCAACAAGACCAGACACAAGAGACTGCGAATCGTCATCAGATGCTCCTTCTCTGTAGAATCTCTGCAACGCCGCCAGACCTTCGGCCTTCGGGCGAACGGATTGTATCGTGATTGGCGCAAACGAACAAGCAATGAGAGGATCAGGCCTTGAGACGGTAGCCGATCCGGCCGATCAGACCGGTCAGGCCGACGATGGCAAAGGCCATCGCCAGACAACCGAGGATGCTCACGATGACGGGCAGGTCGGGACGTTTGTAGAACGCCAGCGGCAGACCGATGAACGAGGCAACCGTGAAGACGAAAGGATGCAGGATGTAGGCCATCAGCGGATTGGCCCCCGCGGGACGAACGACCACGCTCCAGGCGCCAGAGCCTCGCACGTCCATGATCCAGTACAACGCGGCCCACGTCAGCGTCGTCAGCGACGAGCACAAGAAACACCACGCCGGTGTCGCCTGAATCTTGTTGATCCCATATAGCGGATCGAACAGCAACGCGGCGGCAAGCAGGCCAACGGCATACACCAAAGCCCACCGCAGCCGCTCCGCGTGCGTGCGAATCGGAGACTCACCGGTGAGGATTGTACCGAGACAGCAGCCGGCCACCGAGATCGACGCGAGCGAGCCGAAAGACTGCCCGATCGAGACGTGCGAGCCGACCCAGCCGTACGCGCGTTCGAGAAGCCCGATCGCCGGCGCGGCCCAAACGAGCCATGCCCGCGAATCGACCCGCGCAAACAGCCCTTCGCGATCCGCCACGTAGACCATCGCCAGAAGCCCGGCGACGCCGATCAGCCACTCGCGCCGGCGCCCGAATACGAGATAGACCAGCGACGCCACGAGATACGCCCAGCCGATCAGGCCGAGGATGCCCCACCAGGAATGACGCAGCCAGACCGTGTCACTCGAATCGAACAGCGGACCGAGAACCAGGCGCTTGCCGTCAGCGGTGCGATAGACCAGGGCCAGGACAGCCAAGCCAACGAAGCCAATGATGCGCCACACCTGGAACGTTCTGCGACGAAGCTCCGGACCACGCGGCACGACAGGAAAGGCCAGGAAGATGGCCACGTACATCATCAGCCCCCACAGGCCGCGATAGCCGGGATTGTGCTGGTCCCGGTTGACCATCAGGACGCCCATCACCAGCAGCGACAGGGTCCGCGCCAGTACCTTGGGCGCCAGCGAAAGCCTGGATCGGCCTGCCTCCAGCGCCCGGCCGAGCGACAGAGGGATCGACATTCCCATGATGAACAGGAAAGCAGGGAAGACGACGTCGGGCAACGTCATGCCGTCGGCCTTGGCGCTGACGTGCTTGAGCCAGCTCGGCGCGCCTCGGACGCTCGCCACGTCATTGACGAAGATCATCAGCAGGATGATCAGGCCGCGAAGCGCATCCACCGATGCGATCCGGCCGTCAGGCTCGGACGTTGTGCGCTCGCGACGGAGGTCTTCTTCGCTCACCGGGTCCGGTCTCCACGCGTTCAGTCGGCCGCCTGGAGCAGCTTGAGCCCTTCGACGAGCGGTGGGAACTCGCTCCATTTCTTGCGCCCGCTCCACGTCGTGAACAGGTGCCCGAGCATCTTCGGATCGTCGAAGCGCCGGCTGTACCGGATCAGGGCGTTCGTCGCTTCCACCTTGTTCCATCCGGCCGGCCAGACGCGGAAGCCCTTCTCGATGAACATGGGCACCGAGGGGTACTCGTCCCGTTGCCCGTAATGCCAGTCGCAGATGATGATGTCCTTCGGGACCAGGTCGATGGCGGGCGCGGTCCCGCACTCGGACCCTTCCCACTTGCCGTAGCCGGTGGCCTTACCGTCGATGAATCGGTCGCCCCACATGAGCATCTCCACGTGTCGTTTGCCGACCAGATGCGCACGCAAGTCATTGACGGCCTTGGCGAAGACCTCGGCCGGGTTCTTGCCCTTCGTGGATGGCGAGTGCTCCGAGCCGATCAGAAACACCTCGTCCATCCCGACGTGCATCGCGTCGGCGTCGAAGGCGTCGAGCAGCTCATCGAGCATCGGCAGCACGATCTCGTAGACCTTCGGATTCAACGGGTCCCACTCGCGGCAGTAGATGCCCTCGTTGTTCGGGAACGCGCCGGGCGTCAGGTCCAGCTCCGGGTACTTCGTCAGCAGAGGGAACGTGCTCTTGGCCCAGGACTGGTGCCCCAGGCATGAGAACTGCGGGATCAGTCGAACGCCGTTGGTGCGGCAGGTCGCCACCAGCTTGCGCACCCCGTCGCGTGTCGCCGGCGTATCGCCCATGCGAAGCTCCGGATGCGACTGATAGGCGAAGCCGTAGTTGATCTCGAGAATCAGAACGTTGATCCCCATCTCCGCCAGCGTCGGAATCTGCTCGCCCAGTTCAACCAGCGCTGCATCGCTGCCGTAGTTCAGCACGTGCAGGCCCCGCCACTGCCCCGCCGCCGGACCCGCTATCGCCGAGACCGATGCGACGGCAACCGCAAGTAACGTCACGATACGAAACCGGATCGATATAGACATGGCCGTTCCCTTTCAACGCATCAGTTCCGCTGCTACGCCATTCGGATCATCCGTACGACCGCGCGATGCTCCACTCGTCACCGCCGGCCATTGTAGCCCGCCCTACGCAGGCGGGCAAACAGAATACTCCCGGACCTTCCATCTGTCGGTTTCCAGCTTGCCCTTCCAGGGCGATTCTGATAGGATGTGTTCGTCGCGGGGCAGGCAACGGTAGTCCTTGGCCCTGCGACAGCGGAGAGATGTCGTTTGGGAGCGATAGCGATGGAGACGACACGGCGATTTTGGATTCTGAGCTTCTGTCTGTGCGTCCTGACATGGACGGGCCTTTCCTTCTCTCAAACCGCTTCTGAGCCCAACGTGGTTTTCTCGATCGAGGAATGGGTCCACTGGGCGCCGGTCCTGGGGGCCGATGCGCCCGCCTTCACTCTCTACGACTCCAGAGAACTGATCTACTTCGATCGACAGGCACACGGGTACGTTTGTGTTCAGCTCAGCGAAGGCGAGTACACCAGGCTCATGGAGGACATCGTCCCCAGAGACTTGTCGATGCTGAACGATGGGTACATGCGCGCCTGTGTGACCTGCCAGAATGTGTACTACTTCTGTTTCGGCACCGCCGGGCGCATGGTGTACGTCTACGGACATCCCACGGCCAGCTACGGAGACGATGAAGGCGACTTCCAGATCCCCCAGTCGTTGCGGCGATGCTTCAACACAGTCGAGCGCTATCGCAACAGCCGAGCGGCCCGTTGGGTCCCAGAGAGGATCGAGGTCATCGTCTGGGACGCGTTTCCCACAGATGAGCAGTTTGTGCAGTGGCCCATAGGCTGGCCCGACCTCAATTCCCCCGACACCGTTCGCCGGTCGCAGGTCTGGTCAGTCTACCTGCCCGCTGAGCTATACGACGAGTTCATGGCCCTCCTGGAGGAGAGCGAAGGTGTCGTAACGATGAACGGCCGGCCGATGGTCATTTGGTATCGACTGCCCATCCCGGGCGAGGAGGTGTTCGATCAGACATCCGACGAGTCCGCGCGACCGGGTGGTAGTGACAGCCCTCTGCACGTTGCCGCCCGCCGAGGCAATCTGGAGAGCGTGACTTCGCTCATCGCGTCAGGCGCCGACGTCAATGTCCAGAATAGTAATGGCTCGACGCCGCTGCACTGTGCAGCCTCCGAAGGCTACTGTGACGTGGCCGAGTACCTGATAGCCAATGGCGCCGACGTCAACGCCCAGGACAAGGAGGGCCTGACCCCGCTCCATCTGGCGATCTGCTGGATGTATGATGACGTCGTGCGACTGCTGCTGGCCAACGGTGCCGATATCGACGTGAAAGCCCGGCATGACAAGACCGCCCTGCACTTGGCAACGGAATGGGGATGGGAAGACACTGCTGAACTGGTCATTAGCCTCGGGGCGAACATGGAGGCCAGGACCGCCTATGGCAACACGCCCCTGCTTTGCGCGCTGGACTTCCGAGAGCCGAACCTGGCGGCTCTGCTGCTGCGTGGCGGCGCAGATGTCTCGGCCTGCAACGACGCCAACGATACCGCCCTTCACTACGCCACGGACGACGTCCTGGCCGATGTCGCCAGTGAGTTGCTTTCCGCCGGGCTGGAGCCCAACACCAAAAACGACGCGAACGACACGCCCCTCTATTCGGCCGCCAGAGACGGAGCAGCCAGGGTCGTGGAACTGCTCTTGACGCACGGCGCCGATGTCCGGGCTGCAAAGCCGGACGGCCGGACCGCGTTGCACACAGCCGCTTTCCAGGGCCACGCTGACGTCGTCGCCCTTCTGCTCTCGCACGGCGCAGACGTCAACGCGGCGACCGACGAAGGCCGGACGCCGCTGGACTACGCGCTCGGAGCCGGGCGAGACGACATCGCAGCGCAACTGCGAGCCGCCGGAGGCAAGACCGGCGCCGAGGAAGAACGCGGGTTAGCGGTCCGTTCTCTGTGTACCCAATCGCCATAGGCGCGGGTGGAACGTACGCCGCATTTGCATGGGCAATACGACAGACTTGAATTGCGATGGTCTCATCCGGTATACTGATGCCATGACGACAAAAGAGAAGGTCATTCGCACGGTTCAATCGCTGCCCGATGACGCCTCCATCGAGGACGCCATGGAGCGTCTGCTGCTGTTGGCCAAAGTCGAGCGGGGGCTCCAACAGGCCGAAGCCGGACAACTGATCCCCCATGAAGAGGTCAAGGAGCGCATGGCGAAATGGCTCAAGTGAGGTGGACCCCTCAGGCAGCAGACGACCTCGACAACATCGCCGAATTCATCGCAGAAGACTCTTCTCACTTCGCCAGCCTCTTTGTGCTGGACATCCTCGAGGCCGCCGAGCGACTCGCTGATTTCCCCCAGTGCGGCCGGATAGTCCCCGAGATCAACGACGCCGCGATTCGTGAGATCATCCTGGGCAATTATCGTATCATCTATCGCCTTCAAGCCGGACTGGCGGAGATATTGACCGTATTCCACGGAGCACGACTGCTTGACCTCGGACGGCTCAAGTAGTCCAGCGGCTTTTTCGTTGTCGCGGGGCGGAGATTCGACGACAATGGTCGCGGCTGAGGCAGGCTGGTGTCTGCGCCGCGGTGATCGCGCCGCCCTGCCGGCCGAATAGGGTTTGTTTCAAGAGAGTCAGAGCATGAGATCCCCCATCGCACTGGCAGTGTTGGCGATGTTCGTCCTGGGCGCCGGCTGTGCAAGCGGGTACCGCTCCGGGCAGTCCTCCATGACCGGTGGATACGCCAGCGAGCAGGAAGACTTCAACCTCTTCAGCGTCCGGTACGCCGGAAACGCATTCGTCTCGGAGCAGAAGGCGTCGGATCTGGTGCTCATGCGCGCCGCGGAGGTGACCCTGGAACACGGCTTCGAGTATCTGGCGGTGATCGCCTCTCAGAATGAGGTGAATGGCCTGGGCAAGCCGTCTGCGGAGCTGCTCGTCGCCTGCTTCCGCAAGGACCCCAAACATGCCCGCCCGTCGTACGACGTCTACAAGGCGTCGGACGCGTTTGCGGAGATGGCCCTGAAGTACGAACTCAAGCGAGGCGCTGAACCGATCCAGCCCAAGCGAGGTCCCTTCACGCCGGCCCCCGATTCGGTCCAGTTCCGCGTCGCGCCATGGTACGCGGCCGAGCCGATCGCGGTCGAGGACGTCGAGTACATCATTCGGGGCACCTCCGGCTTCGACATGGACGGGACATGGGTCGGCCGTTACGCCGACCTGGAGAATCCTCTGGCGACGGTCGACGACTTCGTCGAGGCTGCCAAGCCGATCGCCGCGAGGTACGGCGCCAATGCGATCGTGGTGGAAGACGAACCGGCCCGCATCCACGGGACCGCCCGCTTTCGCGATGTCGAAGAGTCGCTCATCGGTTTCGTGGCCGACCTGTACATGGTCCCGACGGCTTCGCTGGGGATCGAGTGGGAGCCGGGTGACATGCTGCTCGGCAAGTACATCATCCGCCGCTTCCGCCCGGGCAGCCGCTGCGCGGAGGCCGGCCTGAAGCTCGGAGACAAGGTCCTGGCCGTCAACAACGTCGATGTGCTCGAGACCAACGGACTGCTCCGCCAGTCCATGCGATGGTCCGTCGGCGAGAAGGCTATGCTCGCCGTCGTCCGCGACGGCCAGGAAACCGTCATCGAAGTCCCGCTCGTCCCCAACATCCTCGTCGCCCGCTGAGCGGCCCGTAACGTTCCCGTTCGTAGTGACGCCGTCAGGCGTTGATCTCTCCATTCATGCCCGTACGGGTACGCCGCGAACGCGTTCCCTCTCACAGACTCCACAGGCGGACCTCCTCTCCCCAATGCCCGTTCGAGGCCCGAGATACAGGCGATTGGCGGAAAAAAGACAGGCAGATTTCGCGCACATTTCGCGTGTGGCGGTACACTATCAGGGTGAACGCTGAGATCAGCGCACCGGTGAAACGAGCAGATTTGACATGGGAATCGAATCGCAGGAACGATCGGATGCGGTTTTGGTCGAAGCAGCCCAGGGCGGCCACCTGGACAGCTTCGGGGCTCTCTATCAGCGCTATCACAATCCCATCGTGGCCCTGGCCTATGCTCAGCTGGGCGACCGGCACGCGGCCGAGGATGCCGCCCAGGAGGTGTTCGCCATCGCCTGCCGGGAGTTGCCTTCGCTGCGGGACCGCGACAAGTTCGGGCCCTGGCTGGGCGGGATCTGCCGCAACGTCACCCGACAGATGCGGCGTCAGCGATTCCGGCTCGCTTCGCTGCCGGCCGAACCAGCCGACGAGCGGCCGTGCGAGGACGACGAACGATGGGAGGCGGTCCGCCGGGCGGTGTGGAATCTGCCCGACGCCGAGCGAGAGCTGATCGTGATGCGGTACTTCGATGGATTCAGCCAGGCCCGGATTTCGGCGGTCCTGGACATCACCCCATCGGCCGTCAACGGCCGGCTCATACGAGCGAAACGCAAGGTGGCACAGTGGTTGAAACGTGATGGTTTCGGGAGCTGAGTCATGGCACGCGTAAACGACGACAACTGGTTGGACGAGGCGCTGGACAAGGCCATCGGCTCGGACGATACGCAGCCCGACTTCGAGGCGTGGAAGGCCCGCCATCGCGAGGCCGTGCAAGAGCTCACCTCGCGGACGCCGCAGCAGCAGCGCCCGCCCGTCATAAGGAGAATCGCCATGAACGGTCTGTTTGTCAAACTCGCGGCCGCCGCCGCGATCATCATCGCAGGAATCGTCGGCATCACCCAGTTGAACCAACGCGAGAATATGGAACAAGCCACGATCTTGACCGGTCCCATGAATCACACGTTTGCCGATGGATCGGTGGTCGCGCTGACCGACGGCGCCCGAATTCGCACCTATGGCCAGGCCGGCCGGCGCGGCTTCGAGCACCTTGCCGGCGCAATCGATGTCACGGTCGCCAAGGGCAAGGGCGAGTTCATCGTCACGACCCCCTTCGGCGAGGTCAAGGCGCTGGGCACTCAGTTCACGCTGGACCTCGTGGACGGCGTCGCCGACACCGGTCAGCAGGTCCAACTGCTGGCGGTCGAGGTCACCGAGGGCAAGGTCGAGGTCCGCAACGCCAAGGGCGCAACGATGCTGGAGGCAAAGCAGGACGCGATCGTCGGGAAGGATGTGGCGCCGTATGACTTCCGTCAGGACCAGACGCTGCCCGCCCGACTGAAAGAACGGATCGGGGCGATGGTCGCCGCCTTTGCGGCCGGTGACCGGGCTGCCTGGGCCGCCAATTTCAACTTCGACTACCTCTTCAAGCTGGCCAAGGGCCAAGTCCAGTACGATCCGCTCCGCTTCGGCGGCAGCGAGGAAGACGCCAGGCGGCTCGGCGAGATGACCGCGAACATCACCAGCCCTCAGGAGATGTCGAAAACCTTTCTCGGCGCCATCAACATCGCGGGACCGACCACGGTCTACATTCGACAGGTCACGCTCAGCGCCGACGGCGCCCACGCCAAGGCAGAGTGCGTCACCCGCAAGACCGATCGCGGCATGACGGTCATCTGGCCCCAATGGCACCACTTCGACAACGACTGGTGGCAGATCGACGACTGATCGCCACAGCCCGCAAGCCTCACCCGAGCCGGGTCCCCGTGATACCCGGCTCTTTTTTTGCGCTCACCTCCCAGGAGAACGCAACAGCACGACAGCTCGTGCATTATGATAGGTGAACACCGACTCCGGAGCCGTGGAATGGCGAACGAAGCAGCAGAGGTTGGATTGGAATCACATACTGAGGTTTTCGACGAGGACGAGATGCTCGTCGCGGCCGCTTGCGAGGACACGCAGGCAGCGGGAAGGCTCTACGACAAGCACTATGAAGCGATCTTCCGCTATATCTGTCGCTGCACGCCGGACCGCGCGACCGCCGAAGACCTGACCTCGAACGTCTTTCTCGCCGCATTCCGCCATCTGAAGCGCCTTCGCTGGCGACCGATGCGGTTTCAGGCCTGGCTTTATCGGATCGCCACGAACGAGATTCGGATGCAGTATCGCAGGGCCAAGCGCATCCGAGCCTGGCGTACGACGACGGGCGGCAGCGGCATAGATACCGCCCCACCGGCCAGTGACCGGTCGGCAGCAGCGGAAGAGTATCGTCTGCTGCACGAGGCTCTGCTGCGTCTGAAACCGAAGTATCGCACGGTGATCGTGCTGCGGTATTTCGAGGATCGGACGATCGCGGAGATCGCCGAAATCACCGGCCGCAAGGAAGGAACGCTCCGCTGTCACTTGCATCGCGGGCTGGCCCAATTGCAGGATATCCTTTCACGTTATGGCGTATTGCCCCGATAGGGGGTGGACCATGAGCAAGAACATCGAACGAATCGACCACTATCTCAGAACCGTTGCCCTGCCGGAGCCTGTGCCCGGTCCCCATCGGCACGAGCTGCGCCGGCAGGTGCTCAATGAAATCGAAAGGAGACGGACCATGTCCGCACGAGGAAGAAACTGGAAGCTGGCAGCGGTGGCTGCCGTTGTGTTGGGCGCCGGAGCCCTGTCCGCTGTCGGCGTGAATATCGGAAGGATCTACTACCGGGGCAAAACCGAGGACGGCGCCGCCCACATCTTCTACAGCGAAGGGGGCGAAGGGACCTCGGGCGAGCTCTTCATCACCATGGATGCCAACGGCGTCACGGACGTGGAGCAGACCCGAACGGACCTGGAAGAAATGCAGGGCCTGAGTCAGCAGGGCAAGAAGGAACTGCTCCAGGTCAAAGAGACGGTCATCGGCAGCTATCGGCTGAAGAAGCACGAGTACCGGTATCAACTTGCGGACGGGCGAACCCAGGAGATGGGCGAACCTGCCGCCGACACGCCCATGTACAGCCAGGAGCAATGGGGAGAATTCAGTCCGCAGTTGAAGGAGTTCTGGGGACTCCGCGACGCAGGACCGGGAGAGGACCTCGGCACGCATGAGGAAACCGTGGAGGGCCGTGTCTTCTCCTTCAAACGGGAACGGTACGTCCTCGGCGATGGCACCGAAGCGATCTGGTCCGTTGGTACGCCCAAGGACGGCCAATAGCCTCAAGATCGAATTCTCCTCCTGACACAAGAGCCGGGCTTCCGCGAGGCCCGGCTTCTGTATTGCGCCGCAATTGGCTCCACCTCATGCTCACAGTGCCGTTCCCTGATCCGAATGACATAAATTCTCGAAGATTCTTGTGCCCGCGCCGGAGGTTCGACCGTGATAATGGGGAACAACAGCCGTTGTGATGGGAGCCAAGGCGTTCGCGGATGATTGAAGATGAGCTGCTTAAACTGAGGTTCAAAGCCGGCAGCATCGACGCGCTGCAGCGGATCTACCAGAAGTATCGCGACTATCTACTGACCCTGGCGATGGTGATGTCGAATGACACCGCCGGCGCCGAGGACATCGTGCACGACGCATTTGTCTCGTTCGCCCAATCCGGCTCCCGGTTTCGCCTGCACGGAAGTCTCCGTGCCTACCTGGCTACGTGTGTCACCAACCGCGTCCGCGACCGGATGCGGGCCCGCAAGCACCAGGGGCAGTCGCTCGACATGGGGCTGTCCCTGGAGTCGGACTTCGACCCGCCGGATGGGCGACTGCTCTCCGACGAGAGATCGCGTCTGGTGGCACGGGCTCTGGCCCGACTGCCCGAGGAGCAGCGAGAGACCATCGCCCTGCACCTGAACGGACAACTGAAGCTCCGCGAAATCGCGAAGCTTCACAATGTCCCGGTCACGACCGTGCGAGGCAGGTATCGACACGGAATCGAGAGACTGCGGTCTATCCTGAATGGGAGGTTGTGACATGAGACCGACGGACGAAATAGAACGATGGGTCAAGGCGGCTTCCTTTGAAGCCAGTCCCGAAACGGACAGAGGCCTCTGGGCCGATCTGCTGACGGCACGCAACAAGCCCGAGACGCCTGCAACTCGCAGGAGTCCGTTGAAAGTGGTATTTCGAAGCCCTCTGACGAGAGTGGCTGCCGTGGTTGTCCTTGCGACGATCCTGGTTCTCTGGCAACGGTTCGATGTAGCCAGCAAGGCGTACGCCTTGTCCGATGCGATCGCTGCCGTCAGTCAAGCCAGGACGATCCACATCCGCACGACGGAGTACAAGGACAGGGTCTTCGAGTATTGGTATGATCTCGAACAAGGGAGAGAATACAGGCATCACGACGGCACCTATCCCAAAGCGCCCAATTCGCCCGACACCTACAGGGAGAAGACCACAAGGGTGCGCGATGGGCAGTACCTCATGGAGATAGACCACCAGAAACAAGCTGTTCGATTCGAGAGACTGCTGTCATGGGAGCAGGAGTTTCACAGACTCCAAATGGCCGACCTAGCCGTGACCGTGGCCTTTCCCGATGTCTCGCAGTATCTGAATCGGTATACGAAGATCGGCAAAGACACAATCGATGGGCAGTCGTACGACGTCTGGCGAAGGGAATGGCGAATCCCCTTCAAGTCTGAGGTCCGCGTGCGATTTGATATCTGGGTCTCTCCAGAGACCGGCGAAATCGGGCGAACGAGGCGGTGGGTGCGCCAAGGCCCCTCGGACTGGCTTCTCTCCTTGGAGACGGACAAGATCGAGATCAATCAAGAGCCGCCTGCAGGCATCTTCGCCACCGAGCCCCCGCCCGGCTACACCCTGGAGAGCACCAAGGAAACCGCGGACATCCTGAGACGCGACTTCCTGCTGCGTCGGACACGCCAAGGCTCCGAATTAAGCGTTCTGCCCTGCTTCACACTCGAAGACGGAAGCATCGTCGCCATCTGGACGGTCGTCGGAGGAAGAACACAGATCGACCCGAACAAGGTCTACGCGGGCCTGACCTGGGGAGGCCCCTTGCCGCAGCCCCCCCTCTCGCTGCTCGGACTTGTATTTGCACCGGGCGCACAGGTCTACGGGTCCGTGGCCTACGGGGACGAGAATATGGCCGCCCCAATGATCCCCGCCGTAGGACGGCACCTGATCTGCACAAGAAAGGGGAATCGGACGTACGAATGGGCCCTCTGTGTACCGCAAGAGGTGACTCCAAACCAGAAATCAAGGCCTCTGAATATCGTCGGGGTCGTCAAGAGCAACGAAGACCCTGAAGACCGTCCGATATCAGGCGACTTCCTGATCAGCACACCCGTCACGCCGGAGCAGTTTGCACGGTACATCTCCGAAGCGTTTCGGGAACTGTCGAACGATTCGAGCATTCCGGTTTCCGTGAACTATGAGGATCTGTTGAGGCTGGCCCGAAGCGTTCGAGGCGACAAACGCCTATACGAAGACTTCACCAGGCAGGCGAGGCGCATCATGGATGAACCCGCACCCGAGGCCGTTGAGACTGTCCCTCCGGACAGAGTCCCGTAGGAGATCGACACATCGGAGGGTGTTCTTCCGGCGACGTTCTGCGCCGATTCCGAGGCCGACGGGCAACTGTCGGCCTCTTCTTTTGCGCGAATGACCACAGAAAACAAGGATTTCCGGTATTGGAGCGGAGTCCTCCAGCGTGATAATGATGGAAAACGATCGTTTCCGACAGTGTCGAGCGGTTCATGATTGAAGATGAACTACTGAAATTCGGGCTCAAACGGGGCCGGCCGGAGGCGCTGCGGCGCATCTATGAGAAGTACCTGAACTACATGCTCAGCGTGGCGATGGCGTTCCTCAACGATGCCCATGCGGCCGAGGACGTGGTGCACGACGTCTTCGTGTCGCTGACCCGCTCGCCGGACCGGTTCAAGCTGACCGGGAGCCTGAAGCATTATCTGGCGACGTGCGTCGCCAACAAGGCCCGGGACTATCTTCGAGCGGGCAAGCGCAACGCTGTTCGGGTTCGTGCGATCGCCGAGCCGCAGCGCGAGGCGGGTTCGCCCGAGGAAAGCCTGATCTGCGACGAGCAGGCCCGGCAGGTGTACGAGGTGCTGGCCCAGGTCCCGTACGAGATGCGCGAGGTGATCGCGCTGCGGATCAAGGCCGGCCTGGGATTCAAGCAGATTGCCCGGATGCAGAACGCCTCGTATGTGGCCGTCCAGGCGCGCTACCGACGAGGCATCGAGACACTGCGGTCACTTCTGAATGGAAGGCTCTGAGATGAGACCGGCAGAAAAGACAGAGCGTGCAATCGAAAAAACGAACTGTGAGGCCTCCGAACGGATGCGACAGCGCCTGTGGCAGTCAATCGTTCAGACGCAACAGGCGTCGTCGACCGCCCCATCGGAACTCACGAATCCAAGCGTAGGGAGACTTATCATGAACGCGAGAATCTTGAAGGTGGCGCTGGTGCTGGCCCTGATCGTCACGGGAGCGATCGGCGCGACTATCGGTGTGAGAGCGTATCGGTACCATTTTGTAGGCCGGGACACCGAGGGCAGATACCACTTCGAGTCGGAACCTGAAATCGTCTATCAAAGGACGAGCCAGGACGCCAATGGCTACACCGAGGGCGTGGGCGTCGCCGGCGGCAGTTCGGTGGTGGTGGGTGGGCGTGACTCCGAGGAGGTGAACGTCGAACAGATGCAGAGCGATCTGGAAGAGATCGCCCGACTGCGAGCCCAGGGCCTCGGAGAACTGGTGGGCGTGCTCGACACCCAGGTCAACGGTCACTTCACCCGAGCGTATAGCATGAAGTACACGCTGGCGGATGGCCGCACCATCACCATAGGCGAGAATGCACCGAACGTGGACATACAGCGGACCCCCGTCCAGAGGGAAAACGACTATGCGGAAGTGGCGCGTCTGCGCGAGCAAGGCCGCCGCGAGGTGACCCAGGTGACCGAGTACGATCTGGACGGGCAGGTCATGCGCGTGTTGGCATGCCGCTATGTGCTGGCCGACGGCCGGGAGATCGGCATGGGAGAAGGCGATCCCGAGCTGCCGCCACCGACGAAGATCCTGGCCCCGGAGCAGATCTTCGAAGTAGGACGCATCAAGACCCTCGGACAAGGTGAATCGCTCGGCACATCCCAGAGGCAGATGTACGGCAAGACCTTCACTTTCCAGACGCGTCGCTTCACGCTCGCCGACGGCACCGTCGTGACCTGCGCCGAAGGCACGCCCGTGGGAGGCAAGATCACTCTGACCGAGGCCGATTGGGACGAGTTGAAGGCATTGACCGTACAGGGCGCCGGCGAGGACCTGGGCAGCTATGAGGAAGAGATTAACGGGGTGGTGTTCGTCTTCCCGCGCACGCGCTACACCCTCCGCGACGGGACCGACGTGATCTGCTCGCAGGGCAAGCGAAAGCCATAACGACAATCGCGCCGGCAGTATACAAGGGAAAGCGGCTCTGAAGAGGCTGCTTTCCCTTCTCCATGCGCTCCGCCTGGCTCCCCGGCCGGATTCTGACGATCCGGCCTTTTGTTTTGCGCTGGTTGCGTAAGATAGATCGTAGGGTGTGCATCGCACACCTTCCCACCAGGAGATTGGTGTGCGATGCACACCCACCACCTCAGCGTCGCGATGGGTCTGCTGAACGATCCGCACGAAGCCGAAGACGTGGTGCAGGATGTGTTCGTCTCGTTCGCCAAAGGCGCCGACGGCTTTGCGATGAAAGGCAGCCTGAAGGCGTACCTGGCCCAGAGCGTGGTCAATCGCGTGCGGGACCGGGTCCGCCGGCAGCGCAACCGGCAGCGGCGGGTGGATGCCCTGGCCGCTACGGCGGGCGAACACCGGCCGGACAGTCTCGTCGCACGCATCTGGAGCAGTATCGAAACAGGCTATCCCCTCCGGATCGAGGGCGAATGTGCCAGAGACGACGGCCCGAGACACTTTGCGTACGTCCAGGATCAGTTCCAGTGGGACGTGGAACTGGACAGGAGCCTCTTCGAGCCCAATGTCCCAGCCGGGTACATCGACATCTCGCCCGACGAGTGGTAGTCCAAGGAAGTGGGCGAGGACGCAGGGGCTAAGCGCCTCAGTATCTCGCCGCACACATTCGCAGATGCACGGCTTCCACAGGCCGGGCCGTTGGCTCGGCCTTTTCTTTTGCGCGGAGAAAATTCGCGGGCAGAATACGAAACACGGGCTTCGAGCGTGGTACATTGTGAGAATGATCGTTCTTGACGGCGGCGTGAACCGATGGCGATAGCCGAAGATAAGCTGTTGAAATGGAAGTTCCGCCGGGGCAGCCCGGAGGCGCTGGCGCGGATCTACGAGAAGTACCTCGACTCGATGCTGACCCTCGCGATGGGATTGCTGAACAACCGGGCGGCCGCCGAGGACGTGGTGCATGACGTGTTCGTCTCGTTCGCCCGATTGGGCCCGGGGTTTCGCCTGCGAGGCCGGCTCAGCGGGTACCTGGCGACGAGCGTGGTCAACCGCGTTCGAGACTATCGCCGGCGTTCGCGGCGGCAGGTGCAGGCGTCGGGCCGCGAAGCCAGGTCCGCCTGCGAGTCGGTCGAACCAGACCACGTGGCGAGCTTCACCGAACAGGCGGCCCGACTCAACGAGGCTGTCGCCAGACTGCCCGATGAGCAGCGTGAGGTTGTACTGCTGCGGCTGAAGGCGGACATGAAATTCCGCGATATCGCGAAGCTCCAACAAGTATCCATCAATACGGTCCAAGGCCGGTACCGGTACGGCCTGGACCGGTTGCGGTCGATGCTGAACGGCGAGGTGGAAAAATGAAACCGAAGAAGAAAGTCGAGAAGGCCATTCGCAACAAGCTGTGGTTCACCGCCGGCTCGACGCTACGCGACCGACTGTTGACGGATGTCATGAACGCACGAGAAGAATCCATGCCGATCAGACCGGTCCCCTGCGGGCCGGGTATCGGGAGAAGACTCATGAAGACTCGAATCGCAAGAGTAGCCTCCGTCGCGGCGGTCATCGCCGTGGCGGCGCTGGCCCTGACGTTCTGGAGCCGGTCCAGCGCGCCCGCCTATGCCATCACGGACCTGCCCATGCTGCTTGGAGAGATTCAAACGCTGCACGTCCAGTCGACGGTCTGGCTCTACGAGACCGATTCGAACCAGCCCGAATTCGAGCAGGCCATCGTCATTCCATGTGAACTCTGGCTCGATGTGCCCGGTTTGCGCGAGTACTTTACTTCGTCTTCCTCGTGGAGCCGACCGGATGGCACGCGTGGCATAAGCCGCATCGAAGGCGTTCGCACCGCCAAGTACGCGATGGACATCGACCACACGAGGAGACTCGTCTGGTTCAACAAAACCAGCCCAATCATGAGACGATTGACCATCCGAGATCAGATCGAGGATCGCCTTCACCGGATCACGGAAGAGCACCTCGAACACTTCGTCCGGGTGGGCCAGGAGACGATAGAGGGCGTCCTATTCGATATATGGGAAAGGATCGATGCTCAGAAGAAGACTCGCTGTTGGATGGCGCCGGCAACGGGGGAACTGGGGCGAATCTACATCTGGGCCAAGGACCATGAGGATCGTTGGCGGTTGAGTTGGTGTGCCGAGACCATCGAGCGGGACGTCGAGGTCCCGGAAGAGGTCTTCGCCTTCGATCCGCCGCCAGACTACGAGTACCAGAACACGCTCGAAACGGCCACGCTTGGCGAGGGTCTCGGTACGGGGTGGTATTTCATGGGCAGGGCCCGGGTCTGTGTCGCCGTCAGCTTCACTTTGGCCGATGGCAGCATGATCGTCGCGTGGCACAGTGACGACCTGGAGCAGGATCGCTACGTCGATCAGACGCATCTGTTCCAGGACCTCACGCCTGGCGGAGAGTTGCCCAAGCTTCCGATGGTGGTCTATGGGCTCAAGACCATTCCTCTGGAGCCCTATTCGCGTCCGGAGGTCATCTATACAGGTCGCCATTTGGCCTACACGAAATCCGACCGCTGGTATTACGAGTGGGCGTTGTTCGTGCCCACGCGGCCATCCCCGCCGGCGGCCACCGGGCCGGAAGTCGTTCGCATGCTCTGTCGGTTCAATCTCCCCGTGGAGCAGGAGCCGGCCGTTGGAAACCCTGTGCACGAGAATCCGATTGCCCCCGACGAGTTTGACCTGTTCGTGCGCGGCGCGATGGCGGAGTTGAGTGACGACGGCGTCGCGCCAGGCCACGTCACCTACGAGAATGTCATGGCGCTGGCACGACAAATCCGTGAGTCCACTACGCCATAGCCCGTTGCTGACGACGGAACCATCCAGGCCGGACTGCGGAGGTTCGGCCTTTTTCATGCGCGGGCGTTGGCGGGAGGCCGCCGGAGCGGAAAATCCGCGTCTTCTCATACCCAAAGGGGCGTCTGGTTTGTGGTATAAATGACGGTGATCTTGAGCTTGGGAAAGTCGGTGCGGATGCTGGAAGACACGGTGCTCATCTGGAGGTTCAAACGCGGCAGCCGCGAGGCGCTGTGCCGGATCTACGAGAAGTACCGCACCGACCTGCTCCGACTGGCCGCCATGCTGCTGAGGGACAAAGGCGACGCCGAGGACGCGGTGCACGACGCCTTCGTGTCCTTCGCCCGGTCGGCCGAGACGCTGAAGCTCAGCGGCAGTCTCAAGGGGTACCTGCTCACCTGCGTCGCGAACAACGCACGCAACCGCAATCGGGCCCGGCAACGAAAGCAGACCGTCGGGCTGGACGAAGCGGCGGAGGCGGCCTCGCCGGATAAGACGCCCGAGCAGTGGATCGCATACAACGAGGAATTGCAGCGATGGAGCGACGCACTGGCAGAGTTGCCTTACGAGCAGCGGGAGGTCGTCACACTGCACCTGCGAGCGGGCATGACGTTCCGTCGGATCGCCCGTTCGCAGGCGGTTTCAGTCAATACCGTCAAGGGGCGCTATCGTTACGCACTGGCGAAGCTTCGGTCCACATTCAATGGCGAGCTGAAACCATGAGATCGGAAAGAAACATTGAACGATCCTTCAAACAGGCGAATCTCGAGGTCACAATCGGCGCCGAGCGTGACCGCCGGGTTCTGGACGAACTGGTTGAAATGCAGCGCAAGTGCGCCTCGTCGCGTGCCGTCTGGAAGCCGTCGCCATGTTTCTGGGCGGTGAGCCTGGCTGCGGTTGTGACAGCGACTACCATCATCGTGTTGCTCGTCGGTCGCAGCCGGCCGCCGGAGACGGAACCGGCGCCGCCGGGAGAGCGGACCGCCTCGAAGATCGAACTGGCGACCGCCATCTCGCTGGAGAAGGCGTTTCGGCAAGGCGGAATCGAGGCGGTGGAGAAGCAGTGCAAAGAGACTTTTGGAGCCTTTCGAGCAGACGCGAAGTCTCCATCCGTCGATGAGTTGCTGACGCACCTGGAAAACGAGATGAAAGACCTTTAGAGGTGAGGACCATGACAACGAAAAAAAGTCACCTGATGGGATTGCTGTTTGCCGTGACATTCGCGCCCTGGGCCTCGCCGGCCGCGGCGTACCCGCCGGACAACGCCGCCGTGCTCTACTACCAGGCCTTCATGCTTTATCAAGCCGAAGACGAGATCAAGCCGATGCTGGATGACTATTGGCATGGCCGGATCGAACGCAATGAGACACTGGAGGCGTATCTCGCGAAGAACCGGCCCGTTATCGACATGGTGCTCGATGCCACGCGCATCGATCGCTGCGACTGGGGCTTGGACTACGCCCAGGGCACCGAGGTGCTGCTGCCCCCCCACAATCAGGCCAGGAACGTCTTCTTCCTCATCGCCGCCGAGGCTGCCATGCAGTTCGACAAGGGGCACCCGAGGACGGCGATGGAACACTGCATCGCCATGTACCGCATGGCGCGGCATCTCAACGAGCGTCCGCTGATCTGCTATCTCGTCGGCGTCGGGATCAATGCGGCGACTCACAAGTGCGTTACCCGCTTCCTGTCCCGGATGCCGCCGGACGCTGAGATGCTGACCTGGCTGCAATCGGAATTGGCGGAACTCGACAAGCAGCCGTTCTCAATCGGGCCCGTGCTCAAGTGGAAACGCGAGGCGGCGATCGTTTCCATGGCGCCCGACAAGATCGGCAACGCCGTGCAGGCTGGGTTGGACGATTGCGATTTCAAGACGAAGGTTCTGGAGCTCGTTCGCACCGCCGATGCACAGTTCTACACCAGGAACATCGCCTACTGGAACGACTTCATGGATCGCGTTGAAGCGGCTTTCGCAATGCCCTATCCGCAAGCGTACGCGAAATTGGGGGAACTGAGCAAGACGCTATCAGCAGACTGCGATACGAACCAGGATGCAGTCTTGACGGTTTGTTTCGCACCGACGTTCCAACGCGTCTACGCTCTCTCCACCCGACTGGCCGCCGACTCGAATGCGCTGCGGAATGCCATTGACGTGTACTCATCCTATGCCAAAACGGGCCGCTTGCCCGACGCCCTGCCCGCCGGTCTCCCACAGGACCCGTTCAGCGGTGAACCGTTCCAGTACGAGAAGACCGCGAGCGGCTTCACCCTGCGCTGCGCAGGCAAGGACCTGGACAAGAACGAACCCTACACATTCGAGTACGGCGTCAAGAAATAGATGGAGCCTTGCGCCATCGTGAAAGGCCGGATCGCGGAGGTCCGGCCTTCTCTTTGCGCTGAATTCGCACGCGAGGAGTTTTCGTTTGAGTAAAACGGGGCTCGTGCGTGTTATATGGGTGCAGGTGGATCGATTCACTCGTGCGAGAGGCTCGGCGCCGTGCTGGAAGACCGATATCTCGTTTGGCGGCTGAAGCAGGGAAGCCGCGACGCGCTATGCCGCATCTATGGCAAGTACAGAGACGATCTGCTCCGGCTGGCGGTTTCGCTGTCCAATGAGACGACGTTGGCGGAGGACGTCGTCCAGGACGTGTTCGTCGCGTTCATCGGCGGCGCGCCTCAGTTCCGGCTGACCGGCTCGCTGAAGAGTTATCTGGCGACGTGCGTGGCCAATCGCGTGCGAAACGCCAACCGCGACCGCCGGCGGCGCGGGCAGGTCGGCCTCGACGAGATTCGATCGGTCGCCTCCGAATCGGTCCGGCCGGACCAGTGGGCCATCTGTAGCGAGGAACTGGAGCGCGTCGCCCGCGCGATGGCCCTGCTCTCGTACGAACAGCGCGAGGTGATCGCCCTGCGCCTTCAGGGCGCGCTGCGGTTTCGCCAGATCGCGGAACTGCAAGGCGTGCCGATCAAGACGGTCCTGAGCCGATACCGGTGCGGACTCGGGAAGCTTCGGTCACTGCTCAATGGTGAGGTCACACAATGCGATTGCTTAGAGATATCAAGAAATCTGTAGCCCAGGCGGGCATCCGCACGGCCCCCGGCGCCGACCGGGCGGTCCTGGAACACCTGCTCGAGCAATTACCCGACAACCAGAAGAGATCTTCGGCGGCGTACGATCCGCCGAAGGGAAGGAGAAGCATTATGAGAAGTCCAGTCACGAGGTTCGCTGCGGCGGCGGTATTCCTGGGCGTTGCCGGGGTGCTGATCGCCATGATGGTCAGGACAACGACGCCGGCCTACGCCTTCGGACAGACGGTGGAGGCCATGCAGGGCAAACGCTCGTTCCACATACAAACCTACTGGCAACAGCAACGCAAAGATGAATTCTGGGCCGAGTTCGACAAAGACGGAAACCTGATTCGCTTCCGGCAACATGAGGGCGAAGGTCCGGAGAACACGCTGGTGACGATCTGGGAAGACAACGTCATGAGCCAGTACTATCCCCCGCCGTGGGGCGTTCACCTGATGACCCACGTCGAGAATACCGGCGGCGGACTGGAGGGACTGGAGGAGTTCGATCCGGAGACGATCGTCACGGGGATTGATGCGCTGGTGGCGGAGGGCAAGGCCGTCATGGAGATGGAAGAGTCTGTGCGCGATGCGTACCGGATGACGATTCACGTGAGGCGCACGGACGGCGAACCGCTGAAACAGACTCTGGTGGTCGATCCCGTCACGAAGTTCGTCGTCAGAATCGACGACTATTGGGGCCAGGAGGACGGAGGAACGATCCATCACGGCATCGAGGTGCTGGAATACAACGAGGTGATGGACCCCGGACTCTTCGAGCGCGCTTTCCCCGAGGGCACCGTCCTGATAGACCAGGTGACGCAGGAGGTGGGGATGGCGCAAGGCGACATGACCAACGACAAGGCTGCCGTGGAGGTTCTCCGTCAGATGCTGGAAGCCTGGGCGCAAGGGGATTACGCCACGGCGGGCAATCTCTGCGGCGGCGCGCCGGTCGAAATGCTGAGCGAGCGTTATGCCCACCTGCGGCCCGTACGTATCCTCTCCATTGGACAGCCGGCGCCGATCCGGTTCATTTCGCCCAGGTTCAGGATTCCATGTCAGTACGAGATCGAGCGTGATGGGCAAACGGAGGTCACCAGCCAGGAGTTCTATGTCTTCGCCGTGAATGGTCGCCCCGGCCGTTGGTATGTGTTCATTGCACACACCACCCCGATCCCCTCCAGGGACAAACAGGTCAAGGCGATGCAGGATGATGACGACACCTCCGGGGGGTACTCCGTAGCCCTGGCCGGTGCGGTGGTCGACCCGCAAGGCAACGTCGTACCCGATGCGTGGATCTTCGCATCCTACGCCGCACCGGGTCAGACGGATGCCCAGGGGACGTTCGCTCTGCCCGCCCCGCCGACAGACGGCAGCCAGTCGATAGGACCGGTGGACCTGCCCATATTCGTCTGGGCTTACACGGACAGCGATCCGTACAGCGTGGCATGGACCGTGATCCGACCGCCTTCTGAGCCCGCACCGGTTCGGCGCAGAATCTCCGATGAGCCAGACGATTCGGACGAACGCGTGGAAGAGACACATCAGGGCGTGGTTCTCACCATCCGCAGCGAAGAGGAATTCCTCGCGAACTTGCCCGGCGATTCGGGCCAGCTCGCCGGCAACGGGTCTATGGACGGCGACCCTCAGATTGCCGACGTCGTGCTCGTCACCGGCCCGGCCGGCGTCGTCACGGGACAGGTGACCGATGTCAACGGCGTTCCAGTCGCCGATGCCCTGGTTCTGGCCAAAGCGATCGAATTGCAGATCGGATCGAACACGCTCCGCGCAGGGGGGCTCGACAAAGAGTGGAAAGCCGGGTTTGCTTCGCAAACGGATCCCAACGGCCGCTACAGCCTGGGACATCTGCCGTCCTGCTGGACGCAGGCGACACTCGTCGTAGAAGCCGACGGACAGGGACGTGCGCAACAGGTGGTTCTGCGCGCCGGCGTGGACACGACATGCGACATCATCCTGGCGGAGGCCAGCGAGGAGGAGCCATAGAGCAGCGCTGGAGGCCGGCGCGAACCAGGCGCACGTTCGTAGGGGCGAATGATCATTCGCCCTGCCAAGTTCACAGCAACCCCATAGGCCGGGCCGCGGAGGTCCGGCCTTTTCCATTGACGAGGGCCCATGCCTGCGATACGAACGCACCCGGCCTACCTGGTGCGATTCGCGGGATGAATCTGGCCGAGCGCGCAGCCTTTTCTGCATGGAGGCGGCGCGCCGCTCGTCTTGATTGGCAGAACAGGTTGGGGAACCCCGATTGAACGACGCGGCCGACGACAACGCAGTGCAAGCTTGCCGGCAAGGGGACAAGGCGGCGTACGCCACCCTGGTCGAGAGGCACTATCGACGCGTCTTTGCCCTGTGTCTGGGCATGATGGGCAGCGCGCACGACGCCGAAGACCTCACCCAGGAGGTGATGCTCAAGGGCTTTGCGAATATCCGCAAGCTGTCCGACGCCGGGCGGTTTGAGCCTTGGATACTGAAGGTCGCCAGAAATCTGTGCCTCGATGCCCTGCGAAGGCGGAAACGTCTCAAGGCTAGGGCCGCCGAGCAAGCAGTTGAGCAGGTACGAGAACCGCATGCGGACCATGATCTGGAGCGCGCCATCCGGCGGCTGCCTCTGGAACTCCGCGTCCCACTGACCATGTACTACTTTGAGCAGAAGAACGCCGAAACGATCGCCACAATACTGAATGTCTCGCACTCGTTGGTTTGTCAGCGGATCCGCGTAGCAAGAAACGAGTTACACGCTCTGCTGAGCGAAGGAAGTTGTCATGAACCCTGATTGCCGGAGAATTAGAGACCATATCTCAGATGCCATCTCAAATGCCCTGCCCGAGGCCGACGAACAAGCCCTTCGAGAGCACCTCGATGACTGTGCCGATTGCCGGCGGTATGCCCAATCGCTGGCACGGGAACATGCCTCTCTGGCCGACCACTTCGCCCGGATCGACGCCGGCATGGCCGCTCGCCGGTCGCAGGTGTTAGCCGCGATCGAGCAGCCTCGGCTGGCAGTCCCATCCCTGCGAAGGCGAATCCTGAGGAAAGTGGCCGTTGCCGCAGCCATCCTTGTCGCGGCCGGACTTGGTCTTCGCTGGATCGGCCTGGGGACGGCCGCCTACGGACTCACCGAGGCCTTGGAACACTCACAGAATGCCGATGTCATCCACATCAAGGGATGGCACCTGCGGGAGTCCGTCGATAGCGGAGAACTCAAGAGACTGCCTTTCGAGCACTGGATCGACCGCAGGAACGGCCGCTACAGAGACGACTACACCATCGGGTACGCCGATTCGGACCCGAACCGGCCGCTGTGCATGCTGGAGGTCTTTGACGGCGAGTATTGCATGGATACGCGCGGTTACTCCACCGATCCCGCCACGGGACGGACTACGCTATCGATAGAATACGCAAAGCTGAGTCCCTTCCAGCGACGTCTCAAGATGCACACCATGGGGGCGTTCCCCGCGTTCATGAAACACCTCCGCGAGGTGAAAGGATTCACCCGGACCGGACGCGAGCAGATCGAAGGGACCGCGACCGATGTGTGGGAAGGTGAAATCGTTGCGCCGGACGAGACTGTCCCGTACACGAAGCTGAGAATATGGTTGTCCCCCTCGACAGGCCGGATACTCCGCATCCGTCGATGGTTGAACGAAAAGGAGGACTCGGTAGAATGGATGCTGAGGCAGGAGGCCCACACGATCGAATACGACGTCCTACCACCGCCGGATTGTTTTCGCACCGATCTCCCTGACGGCTATGAGCTGGTCAATACGAAAGCCACTGCGGTCACGCGAGAGCTTGGTGACTATGACGGTAGGTCAAGATTCTACACGTGCGTTGGATTCACGCTGAACGACGGAAGCGTCATCCTCGGCTGGCATGCCAATCATCTGCCCCAGGAATCCCAGGCCGACGTCTTCGCCAATCTGCGGCCGGCGGAGTCTCTGCCCCAGCTACCGGCGCGTGTGGTGGCCTTGAAGCCCTGGCCCATCGAAGAAGAGGACACGATCCTGGCGGGTTATCATCTGGCCTGGACGGCGAAGAGAGGCAAGTTCTACGAATGGGGTCTCTATGTGCCAGACAGGAAGGTGCCGGAACGCAACACGTTCAAGTACTACAAGGTCATCTCGGAATACAGTGGCGTGGAACCCCGGAGTTTCGGCGGCCGGCCTAATCTCGTGGCGGAGGAGGTGACCATCACGTCGGACGTTGAGTTCAAGACCTGGGTCATCGGGGCCATGGCGGAGCTGAGCGACAACAGCGTGGCGCCAGCCCATGTGACATATGAGAACGTCATGACCCTCGCGAGACAGATTCACTCGTCCCTCAATCCATAGTCCTTCGAGAACAGTCAACCGACCAAGGCCGGGCCGCGGAGGTCCGGCCTTCCCGCTGCGCCGGGCAAAGGGTCCACACACACCCGCACTCCTCTTTCGGATGGACGAAAATGTCGGGATTTTGGCTTGACGTGCCGGACCGGGATTAGTATTCTGATTAACGAACACGGCCCGGTCTGGGTGTTTGATCCGAAGCGGGCCGGGTCATGGCCCCAAAGCGTGGAAATCTATGGCAGGCATTCGTGCGAAACAAACCCAATTGCGGAGGCGATAACAAGCTTTAACTCCTTGTTATCAATTATTTTATGGCAGTTCGGCAACGAACGAAGAAAGCCAATTTCCAGCCAGGACAGCGGGTCCGGAAGGGCTGGGTTGGGCAGATCGGGACCCTGCCTGTGGAGTGAGGGACATGGGACGGAGAACTAAGTGCTGCATTCTTAAGGGTTTGTGGGAATCGGTGCGCCGCCGTGCCGGTGCGCCGGCGATGCTGCTCTGGCTGGTGTTTGTTCTCGTCTGGATCGAGACAGGATGGGCACAGACCTGGGTCGAGGGCGTCGAGGACCGGGAAGTCTACAGGGACCACATCTCCTTCGTCGTGCCATCGGAGGAGGGCTTCGAGACCACCGCCTCGCTGAACGGCGAGCCGGTCGCGACGGATGTCTCCGTAACTGTCGACAAGGCCGACTATTACGAATTGCACATCCATCGGGCCGAAGCGGCCTCGGGGGCCGAGCAGAGCCAGGTGGTCCGCTTCATCGTTCGCGACAGCAGCCGGGGCAACGCCGAATGGGGCCTGCCGCCCTGGACGCCCTACCCGACAATCGCCTCGGCTGCCGGCGAGTTCGCCGGCGCACGATTGGAGCTTGTCGCGCCGGCCCAGTACCCGGCCGGAATGGAAATCCCGGTCGTCGCCCGAGTCGAGAACGAGGCGGGAAGGCGTCTCGGCGTCAACGGCGCGATCGAGGCACTTGAATTCCCCGACCACCCGCTCGACCTGCTGCGCGGCGTTGGCTCGGTCTTCCTGCAGGGGGCGACCGACCCAGGCCCCCTGCTCTACACGGCTCGGATATACTCCCTCACGGCCTCACGTCCAATCGCCATCGAAGCAACCACCGATTGGCAGACAGTCTCCGGAGAGGTCGCCGCAGCGACAACCTGGCCCGAGGACGCCCGCATCCGCATCGCGGGCGATGCGCTGACCATCAGACCGGGCGCGACCTTGACCATCGGAGCGGGCAGCGTCATTCTCGTCGATCCCGACACAGACATCGTGGTCGAAGGCGAGATCATCGTCAACGGAACCGTCGAGCGTCCGGTCGTGTTCACCTGTCGAGACCGCAACAACCCGTGGGGCGGCTTCCTGTTCGAGGCGGGAGGCTCGCGAGGGACCTTCACAGGAACCATCCTCACCGGCAGCGGCGCCGACCTCGACTGGCTCGACAACCACTCCGACTATGGCCACAGCCACCGCGACGAGCAGTGCCTGTTCTTCCTGGCCGACGATGCGCACCTGACGCTGACGGACTGCTTTCTCGTCGAGAACCAGGGCCAGGCCGGGCACGGGGAGGACGCGTACCTGACGATGACGCGGTGCCTCGTGCAAAAGTGCATCACCGCCGGCCAGTACAACGGAGGCTCGGTCGTCCTGAACGACTGCGCGCTGATCGAGTTTCCATCGGCCCGCGCGCCCTTCGCAGACGACGACAACGATGGGCTTTACCTGACCGGCGGCGCCCACGTCCTGACCGACTGCCTGATCGGCTGGGCCTTGGACGACGGCATCGACGCCGGCTCCGGCTCCGGCGGTTCGGTGAAGGTCGAACGCTGCTGGTTTGAATCGTGCTATCACGAGGCGATGGCCTGGTCGGAGGCGCGTGACGCCGATGTCACCGACACGGTCGCTCTCAATTGCGGCCAGGGCATCGAGTGCGGGTTCGGCTCGCCCAAGGTCGACGTCGTCCGCTGTCTGTCGACCGCCAATCTCGTCGGCGCGCGTTTCGGCGACAACTACGACTGGAGCTACCACGGATTCCTGCGCGTGCGTGATTCGCTGCTGCTGTTCAACCAGCGCGACGTCTGGGGGCAGGCGTGGGACGACTGGTCCGTGCACCTTTCGCAGATGGACATACGCGACAACCATCTGAGTTTTGCCGACCCGTACTTCCCGGACAACGCACCGTGGAACCCGCAGACCGACCCGAATCAGTCGGCCCGCCTGGCGCCCTTTCTGCCGACCGACGCCGGCACCGTCGGCATCGGCCTGGCCGTCGACGCGAACGTGCTCGACGTCTCGGAGCTTGGCGAGGCCGTTGCCGTTCGCCTGAGCGCCTTCACCACGAGCGATGTCTCCGTCGATTACACAGTCGAGGCGGATGGGAGCACTATAGGCAGTGACACGCTGCACTTCGTCCCGGGCGAAACCGTCAGACAGATCCCCCTCGGCGTCACGGCCGTAGAAGGCATTCGTCGCATCCGCGTGACGCTCCGCAATGCCATCGGCGCCGAGCTGACCGGCAACTCTGAGATCACGTATCTCAACGCCGCCGCCTTCATCGAGCCTCTGGTCGTCTCGGGCGATTCCTGGCGATACTTCAAAGGGACGCAGGAGCCAGCGGCCGATTGGAACACGCTGTCGTTCGATGACAGCACATGGCCGTCGGGCCCGACCCCGATCGGCTACGAGACCGGTTCGGGCTATGAGTCCTGCATCGCCACGGACCTGCCCGACATGCGCAACGGCTACCTCAGCGTGTATGCCCGCCGGCAGTTCCACGTCGAAGACCCTTCGCAACTGAGCCGCTTGACGCTCGCTGTCGACTTCGACGATGGGTACATCGCCTTTGTCAACGGCGTCCGCGTCGCTGGCTTTGCCGAACCGGACGAGCCTGCACACAATCAGCCTGCTCTGCTCAGTCACGAAGCCTGCTGCGGCGATTGCGAGCCGGAGCCGGTCGATCTGACCGACCGTCTCGACGTGCTCGTGCCCGGCGCCAACGTACTGGCGATCCAGGTCCACAATCAGTCTCTGTCCAGCTCCGACCTGCTGCTCGACGCCGAGTTGTCCGCCGCACTGGCCGCAGGGACACGGTAAGGCGATCGTTTGTAGTGGCGTCGTGAGACGCTACTGTCTTGTATGCCCTCACGGGCGCACTACGTGTCTGTGAAAATATCCTGGCAGCCGTGTGGCAGCGGCAAGCGCAGGCTTGCCGATGGTGATACGCGTGCCGTCGAAGCCATCGGCAAAGTCCGCCTTGCTCCGTTTGCCGCTGCCACACAGGGCGCTCCGTGGTGGAAAACGGGCCTTGCCGCGAAATTCGCACAGACACCACACTACGAGCGGGGCGGAATTCTATTGCCAAGGTTTCGGGCCGACCCTTAACATATCGGGACGATTGAGAATGGTTGATCCGATAAGGAGCCTCGACATGAAGCGACACGGGCCGATTCTGCTCGTCCTGTCCTGGCTGACGTTCGCTTGTGGATGCGCCACGCACGCGCCGCAAGCGGCGGCGGTCGTGGCCGGTCCCATGATGCAATGGCACGCCGTCACGCTGACCTTCGAAGGCCCTCAGACGAACGAGATCGCCGATCCCAATCCCTTTGTCGATTACCGCTTGAACGTGACGTTCTCCCGCTGGGACCGGCAGCACGTCGTGCCGGGTTACTACGCCGCCGACGGCGACGCCGCCAATACCAGCGCCAACAGCGGCAACCGCTGGCGCGTCCACTTCGTCCCCGACGAAGCCGGCCTGTGGACCTACACCGCGTCGTTCCGCGCCGGTCCGGAGGTGGCCCTGATGACCGATCCGAACGTCGGGACCCCCGCCGCGTTCGACGGGCTCACGGGCACGTTCGTCGTGAACGCCAGCGACAAGCTCGCCCCCGACCTGCGTGCCAAGGGCCTGCTGCGATACACCGGCGGACGCTACCTGCAATTCGCGCAGACGAAAGAGTACTTCATCAAGGCCGGAGCCGACAGCCCCGAGAACTTCCTGGCCTACGCCGACTTCGACGACACCTACGACACCGAGGATCTGCTGCGGGAAGGCGAGGCGGCCGGCCCCAAGTTCATTCACCGTTACGAGCCGCACCTGCAGGACTGGCGCGAGGGCGACCCGACCTGGAAGGACGGCAAGGGCAAGGCCATCATCGGCGCCCTGAACTACCTCGCCTCCAAACGCATGAACAGCGTCTACTTCCTCACCTACAACGTCGACGGCGGCGATGGCAAGGACGTGTGGCCCTGGGTCGTCCCGGGCGACAAGCTGCGCTTCGATTGCAGCAAACTCGATCAGTGGGAGATCGTGTTCTCGCACATGGATCAGCTCGGCCTGATGCTCCACGTCGTCACGCAGGAGACGGAGAACGATCAGGCGCTCGACGGAGGCGAACTGGGCCCGCTGCGCAAGCTCTACTACCGCGAGCTGATCGCGCGGTTCGGCCACCACCTGGCGCTCGTCTGGAATCTGGGCGAGGAGAACACCAATACCGACGCCCAGCGGAAGGCCTTCTGCAAGTACATCCGGGACATCGACCCGTACGATCATCCGATCGTCTGCCACACCTATCCGGGCAAGTACGACGAAGTCTACACACCGCTGCTGGGCTTCCCCGACTTCGAGGGGCCCTCGCTCCAGACCAACGACACGCACGCCCAGACGCTCAAGTGGCTTGACGCATCAAAGGAGGCCGGACGGCAGTGGTTCGTCTGTCTCGACGAAATCGGTCCGGCCCACACGGGGGTCAAGCCCGACAACGACGACTACGCCCACGACGAGGCGCGCAAGAAGCACCTCTGGGCCAACCTCATGGCCGGCGGCGCGGGTGTCGAATGGTATTTCGGCTATCGCTTCGCCCACAACGACCTGAACTGCGAGAGCTGGCGCAGCCGCGAGCGCCTGTGGGACCTGACGCGTTACGCCGTGGAGTTCATCCGGGACCTTCCCTTCGCCAGGATGAACCACCACGACGAGCTGACGTCGGCCGAAGACGATTACTGCTTGGCCGAACCTGGAGCAGTGTACGCCATCTATCTGCCCTCGGGCGGAACGACCGATCTGGACCTCGGGACCGCGACGGAGACCTTTCGCATTCGGTGGTTCAACCCTCGCGAAGGCGGCCCGCTTCAGGTCGGGACGCTGGCGATGACCTCCGGCCCGGGCGTGGTAACCATCGGCCAGCCGGCGGTGGACACCGACAAAGACTGGGTGGCGCTGGTCGTGCGCTCCACATTCGACCACATCGGCCGCATTCCATACTGATTTCGACCTTCCCGCAGGTATATGACCACTTCTGCGCCGGCCCCGGCACAGCAGGCCGTCGTCCGGGTCGACCTTCCGACCGGCCGATGCCACCCCGGCAACGGGAAAAGGTGGCTGTAATGTGCCGCCGGGCTCCGATTTGACGCAAAACCGTGTTGCTTGAAGGGGCAGCGTCTGGTATAAAGGATATACGGATGTGTGGGTTCCTGATGCAGCCGCGAGGGTCTGAAGCGAGCCACCCTGCGGCGAATCGGACTCGGAGGCCCTTATGCAATGTGTCGCGTTGCACACATGGCGCAAGGGGGGATGCGCCGGGTCCATGTTCATTCCCAAAGATGATCCGTCATTTGACGATTTTTCCTGTCGCTTTTTCGGAAAGGAGGTGCCGCGGCACGCACTTTGCCCCTCGGGGGCCTGACGAATCGATCAGAAATGAATGCAGCGCCATGCCATTCCATAGGCTGATTGAAAGGAGGACAAGTATGTGCGGAAGAATCATGTGTCTGTTGGTCTTGATTCTGGGCCTGGTCGGGTCGGCGGCGGCCCAGGATTATGACATGGAAATCCCCTCGGTCATCAAGCCCCCTGTCCTGGATGGGGAGGTCGACCCGATCTGGTCGATCGCCAGAACGCAGTACATCAAGACCACCATCGACGGCACCGTCTCCTCGCCCGCGGACTGTTCCGGCAGTTGGCGAGCCATGTGGGACGGGCTGTACATCTACGTGATCGTGGACGTCAACGACGATTCCCTCCAGAACAACTCCGGAAGCGCGTACCTGGACGACAGCGTGGAGTTCTACTTCGATGGAGGCAACACGAAAGGCCCCGGATCGCCGCTGGCGGATGACGATCGCCAGTACACGTTCGGCTGGACCGCCGACGACGTCCAGGGGACGAATACCAGTCTGGACGGCGTCGAGCATGCGCAGGTGAACACCGACACCGGCTGGCGCATCGAGATGAGGCTCCCGTGGCTGTCGCTCCAGGGTTCGGCGCCCACCATGGGGGATCTCATCGGGATCGACGTTTTCATCAACGACGATGACGACGGCGGCGACAGTCGCGAGGCCCAGGTCTCGACCTTCTCAGGCAGCAATGCCGACTGGCAGATCCCTGCCTCCTGGGGAACCGCCATTCTCGCCAAAGGCAGCAGCGAGAAGGCCTCGGCCCCCGATCCAGCGGACGGCGACACGGACGTTTCGCGAGAAGTTGTCCTGGCATGGTCGCCCGGCGAGTTTGCCAACACGCACGACGTCTACTTCGGCACGGTCTTCGACGACGTTAGCAATGCCAGTCGGGCCAATCCGCTGGGCGTGCTGGTCAGCCAGGGCCAGAGCGCCGCAACGTTCGATCCGCCCGGACGCCTGGAATTCGATCAGACGTACTACTGGCGAATCGACGAGGTCAACGCGCCGCCGGACAACTCGATCCACAAGGGAGATGTCTGGACCTTTACCGCCGAGTCCTTCGCCTACCCCGTCCAGAACATCATCGCGACGACCAATGCGACCAGCGAGGAAGACAGCCCCATCGAGAACACCATCAACGGGTCCGGACTCAATGCCCAGGACCAACACTCGATCGCGGCCAAGGACATGTGGCTGGCCACACCTCCGGCCGGCGAGGCCACCTGGATCCAGTACGAATTCCCGAGAGTCGAGAAGCTCTATCAGATGCTGGTCTGGAACTACAACGTGCAGTTCGAGCTGATCCTCGGCTTCGGTCTGAAAGATGTCGCCATCGAGTACTCCGAGAACGGCACGGACTGGACCAGTCTGGGTGACGTCCAGTTTGCCAAGGCCACAGCGAAGGCCGACTATGCCGCCAACACGACGGTGGATTTCGGCGGTGTGGCCGCCAGGTACGTCCGCCTGACCATCAACAGCGGCTATGGCATCATGGGCCAGTACGGCCTGAGCGAAGTGCGGTTCCTCCAGATTCCCGTCTACGCGCAGAAGCCGCAGCCGGCCGACGGCGCCGCCGACGTGGACCCCGGCGTCGTCCTGAGATGGCAAACCGGAAGAGAGGCGGTCTCCCATGAGGTCTACCTCGGTTCCGATGAGTCGTCGCTGGCGCTGGCCGGCACGACCGCTCAGCCGAGCTTGGTCCCCGCAGGTCTGGAATTCGGAGGCGCCTACTTCTGGAAGGTCGTCGAGGTCAACGAGGCTGAGGCGATCAGCGTATGGGAAGGCGATCTCTGGAGCTTCGCGACCAAAGAGTACGCGGTGATCGACGGGTTCGAGACCTACACCGACAACGTCGATGCCGGGGAAGCCATCTTCGACACGTGGATGGATGGATGGGTCAACAGCACCGGCTCGACGGTCGGCTACCTCAACGCGCCGTTCGCGGAGAAGACGATCGTCAACAGCGGCAGGCAGTCCATGCCGTTGCAGTACGACAACAGCGTCTCGCCCTGGTATTCCGAAACCGAACGCGACTTCGAAACGGCCCAGGACTGGACGGCGTACGGGGCAACCACGCTGGCGATCTACTTCCGAGGCAACGCACCGGCCTTCATCGAGACCGCCCAGGGCATCGTGATGAGCGCGATCGGGACGGACATCTGGGACACCGCCGATCAGTTCCGCTTTGCCTACAAGAGCCTCAGCGGCAACGGCTCGATCATCGCCCGCGTCGACACTCTCGAACGCAGCAACGAATGGGCCAAAGCGGGCGTGATGATTCGCGAGACGCTGGAAGCCGGCTCGAAGCACGCCTTCGTGGCGGTGACGCCGGACCACGGCATCAGCTTCCAGCGGCGTCCGGTCGCCGGACAGGCCAGCGCCAACACCGACGCGGCCGGCCCGGCGGCGCCGTACTGGGTCAAGCTGACGCGGACGAACAACACGTTCACCGCACAGCATTCGGCCGATGGGACGAACTGGGCGGACATCACCGTCAGTCCGGCGCTGGAGATCCAGATGGCCGGCAATGTCTACATCGGGCTGGCGCTGACCAGTCATGACGGGGCCATTCCGACCAGCGCCGAGTTCTCCAACATCTCGACGGCGGGAAGCGTCAGCGGGCAATGGCAGGTCGCCGGCATCGGCGTCACACAGCCGGAGGGCAATGCCCCCGAGGCCCTTTACGTGGCCGTGGAGGACGCCGCCGGCAAGATCGCGGTCGCGAAGAACCCGGACCCGGCCGCGACAACGAAGACCGGCTGGAACCAGTGGCAGATTCCGTACAGCGACCTGGCCGGCGTGAATCTGGGCCGGATCGTAAAGCTGTACATCGGCGTCGGTGACCGCAATGCTCCAGCCGCCGGAGGCACCGGGACCGTCTACATCGACGATATCGGCTACGGCCGCCCGGTCTCAAACCAGTAGGGGCGAATGATCATTCGCCCTGACGGGATGCGGGCGAACGGCCCCATTCCATCGGCAGCAGCAATGCCGCGTGGCTTCGGTCCTCACCGGCCGAAGCCACGCTTCTGTCTATGGTCGGCAGGACTCTCGGCCTCAGCCGGACACTCACATTCACCCTCTTGGGGGCGAAGTCGCCTTTGCTCAATATATTCGTGTCTTCTGGCCGGCTGCCATCGGTTACCATAGAAGCTATCGTGAAGATCCTGTCTCAACCGGGCAAGCGCCAGTAGCCATGATCGACAGGAGCTGAGGGCGGAACGGCACAAGCCCCGCGACAGTGCACGGTTAAGGAGGTTTGGCATGAGACGTTCGAGAATGAATCGCTTGTGGCTGATGACGGCCGGTCTGTGCGTACTGGCGACGGCATGCGCAGTGCAGGCTGCGGTGCCGGACGGGCTGGTCGCCTACTACAAACTGGACGCGACGTCGGGTCTGACCGCCGTCGATGAGACGGGCGCCCACGACGGGACGCTGACTGGCCCTCTGACCTGGGTCCCCGGCAAGGACGGCAATGCCCTGCAATTCGTGGGCGGCAACGGCTCGCCTTTCGTGAACCTCGGCGCCTGGCAGACGAACGGCCCGGCCGGTCTGGGATTGGCCGTGTGGGTCAAGTGGGCCGGTTCGAACAGCCTCTATCAGGGCCTGATCAGTCAGCGGCAAGGCACGATGTACTGGTGGACGGAGCTGAGCCCCGATGGCGGCCAACTGCGATTCAAGTCCAACACGAGCCCTCAGAGCAATCTATACCTGACGGGCGAGCACCTGATCGAGGATGAGTGGACGCACTACGCTTGCTCCCACGACGCGGCGGCCGGAACCGGCGCGGTCTATCTCAACGGCGAGGAGAAGCTGACTGGTTCGTGGAGCCTTCCGAGCGGTGACTTCAGCAATCTGAACGTGGGAATCGGAGTGGTCAACACGGCCGATGGACTCGGAACCTTCAACGGCATCCTCGACGAGGTGATGATCTTCGACAGGCCCTTGTCCGCCGAGCATGTGGCGGCGGCCATGAACGGATTTGCCGATCCGACCGCTTCGGCTCCGAACCCGGCGGACGGCGCGGAGGACGTGCGGTGCGACGTGGTCTTGAGCTGGCGGCCCGGCGAGACGGCGATTGCACACGACGTCTGCTTCGGCACGACGTTCGACGACGTCAGCGCCGCTGACCGGGCCAATCCGATGGGCGTGCTTCTGAGTCAGGGCCAGGACGCCAACGCGTACGACCCGACGGGCCTGCTCGCTTTCGGCCAGACCTACTACTGGCGCGTCGATGAGGTCAACGCGGCCCCCGGCAATGAGATCTTCAAGGGCGCGGTCTGGAGTTTCACCGCCGAACCTTATGCCTATCCCATTGAAGGTGTCATCGCCACGACCAATGCGATTCCACAGGCGGGCGCCGGAATCGAGAACACCGTCAACGGATCGGGCCTGAACGCCAACGACGAGCATTCGACGAACGGACCCGAGATGTGGCTTGGCGCCCCCCCTGCCGGCGAGCCGATCGTCATCCAATACGAGTTCGACCGGCTGTACATGCTCGCGGAGATGCGGGTCTGGAACTACAACGTCCAGTTCGAACCGATCCTCGGCTTCGGTCTCAAGAGCGTCACCATCGACACGTCCGCCGATGGCGTCGACTGGACCGCGCTGGGCGACTTCGAATTCACTCAAGCCAACGGCCTGGTTACGTACACCGCAGACACCCGGATCGACATGGCGCGGGCGGCGGCCCGGTTCGTCCGGCTGACCGTCAACAGCGGATGGGGCATGTTGGGCCAGTACGGTCTGAGCGAAGTCCGCTTCTACCAGATCCCCGCAGCGGCGCGCGATCCGGAACCCGGTTCCGGCCTGACCGGCCTGAACCCGGAAGTCGTGCTCGCCTGGCGTCCAGGCCGATCCGCGACGTTGCACAACATCTACTTCGGCAGCGACCGGGAGGCCGTCGCCGGCGGCGGCGCCCTGGTCGGCAGCGTCGCCGAGACCCGATACGATCCCGGCTCGCTCGACCTGGGCACGACGTACTACTGGCGAATCGATGAGGTCAACGAAGCCGGCGCGCCAGCCGTCTGGGAGGGCGAGGTCTGGAGCTTCTCCACGAAGGAGTACTTCATGATCGAGGATTTCGCCGGGTACACCGACAATCTCGACGCCGGCCAGGCCATCTTCCAGACCTGGATCGACGGCTGGGAGAACAACACCGGCTCGACGGTAGGCTATCTCGATGCGCCGTTCGCCGAGCAGGCGATCATCCACAACAGCGCGCAGTCGATGCCGCTGGCCTACGACAACACCGCATCGCCCTGGTACTCCGAGACCGAGCGGACTTTCGATTCGGCCCAGGATTGGACGATCCACAGCGCCGATACCCTCGTGCTGTATGTGCGCGGCGGCGCGCCGGGCGTTCTGGAGCAAGCCGACGGCCGCATCCTCGTGGGCGCCATCGGCAGCGACATCTGGGGCAACTCGGATCAGTTCCGTCTCGTCTACAAGCAGCTCAGCGGGGACGGCTCGATCGTCGCGCGCGTCGACAACATCGCGCCCAGCGACGTCTGGGCGAAAGCCGGCGTGATGATCCGCGAGAGCCTCGAAGTCGGCTCGACCCATGCGATGGTGGTGGTGACCCCCTCGAACGGCGTTTCGTTCCAGCGCCGCCCGCAAGCGGACGCCGCCAGCGCCAGCACCGACGCGGCCGGCCTGGCCGCACCGTACTGGGTGAAGCTGACCCGCACGGGCAACACGTTCACCGCGCAACGGTCCGAAGACGGAAACGCCTGGGTGGACCTTGCGCCGGCGGCTCCCGTGCAGATCGCGATGGCTGCCGACGTGTACATCGGCCTGGCCGTGACGAGCCACAACGCCAACGTGGCCACGCTGGCGGAGTTCTCCAATGTTGCCACAACCGGTGACGTCACGGGCCAGTGGCTCGACGCCGGCATCGGCGCCGAACAGCCGACCGGCAACACGCCGGACACGCTCTACGTGGCCCTTGAGGACACCAGCGGCAAAGCCAAGGCGGTGGCGCATGGCAATCCGGCCGTGACGGTAACACCCATCTGGCAGGAGTGGCGGATCCCCTTGAGCGAATTCAGCTCGGCCGCTGTCAGAGTCAACAGCATCGAGAAGATGTACATCGGAGTCGGCGACCGCGACAATCCGACCGCAGGCGGCAACGGTCTGATCTACATCGACGACATCGCATTCGGCCATCCGGCTTCCAGCCAGTAGAATCGACGGACGCGAGGTCGTCGCGCTCGTGTGCGGACACCTCGCAATTGCCACCCTCTTGCCCGTCTGTCCTGGGGCCTGTGTCTGAATTGACACAGGCCCCCAGTCGCTGCCCGTGTCTTCGGTGGACAGCAGACAGCACGCGTATGTGAAGGCACCTCGGCATCCGTGTGGCAGCGGCAAGCGAAGGCTTGCCGATGGTTAGACGCATGCCGTCGAAGCCATCGGCAAACTCCGCCTTGCTCCGTTTGCCGCTGCCACACAGGGCGCTCCGTGGTGGAAAACGGGCCTTGCCGCGAAATCTGCACAGACACGGTGCCGCGGCCCGTGCAAAAAGCTGTTGCAAAGGGCGGCAGCCTGCCTATAATACCGGTTTGTCCGTTTCAAGGGCCGACATAGGACCGACGTGAATAGATCCTTTTGGGAGACGATATCCATGGAGCAAACCGCCGGACTGGAGATCAACCTTTTTGCCCAGCCACTGCCGTCGATGAAGGAGTTGCACGCGTTGTCGCGTGCCGTCAACTCCAATGAGTCCAACCGCGTCAAATTCGCCCAACAGGTCGAGGCCGAACGCGGCAAGACGTCGGCAGAAGCGAACCTGGCAGTGGGGATCGGCCTGTTCATGCTCGGAAAGCACAGCGAGGCCGTGGAGAAGCTCCATAAGGCCAAGGACTGCCTGGAGAAGTTCACCTACCTGGCCTATGCGCTCCGCCGACGCAAGAGGTACGGCGAGGCAGTTGATTGCCTGCAACGCGCGATCGATTTCGGGGCGGAACCTCTGAACGTCAATCTGGAAAAGGCGGCGACCTATCGAGAAGGCCGCGACCTGGACGCGGCCGCCCGAGAGCTGGACGCCTGCAAGAACTTCGAGAACGTCAGCGCCGAGTACCACTACCAGCTCGGTCGCCTCCAGGAAACCCTGGGCGAATACGACAAGGCCGTGCAGAACTACAAGACGGTTCTGGAGCTGGCCCCGGACCATCACCGGGCGCTGTTTCACCTGGCGTATCGTCACGATCTGTCCGGCTACGAGTCGACGGCCATCGACTACTACAAGCAGGCCATCGCCTGCGCACCGGCCTATGTCAGCGCCCTGCTGAACCTGGCCGTGCTCTATGAAGACCGCGGGGAGTTCGAAAAGGCCTGCCACTGTGTCGACAAGGTCCTGGAGTGCCATCCCAATCACCCGCGCGCCCTGCTCTTCAAGAAGGACGTCGACAGCTCCAAGACGATGTACTATGACGAGGAGCGGGAGAAGAAGAGAAGCCGCAAGAACCAGATTCTCGAGACGCCCATTTCCGACTTTGAACTCTCCGTCCGCAGCAGGAACTGCCTGAGGAAGATGAACATCCGCACGCTGGGCGACCTGCTCAACATCACCGAGGCCGAGTTGCTGTCCTACAAGAACTTCGGCGAAACGTCTCTTCGCGAGATCAAGGCCATCCTGGATAGCAAGGGGCTTCGCCTGGGCATGGCCCTGGAGGACAAGAGTCTTGCCGCCGGAGACCTCGCCAGCCCGAGCAGCCCGGAGGACCAGGGGCTGATGAACAAGCCCGTGGACGACCTCCAACTGTCGGTGCGGGCCCGCAAGTGTCTCCAGAAACTCAACATCCACAGCGTCGGCGAACTGACGCGCACGACCGATGCGGAGCTTCTGGGGTGCAAGAACTTCGGCGTCACCAGTCTGAACGAGATCAAGAAAGCCCTGTCGGGTCTTGGCCTGTCGCTACGGAATCTTGAGTAGTCGACCCGCCTGTGCCGGATGCCTGTGCCGTCGCGTAACCAGCCATTATCGAGCCCGGCCTCTACGGGGAGGTTCCGTGCCGTGGCACGCAACAGACGTGGCACGGTCCCGCTGGCGGTTGCCGTCAGCTCGATGGTCCTTCTGGCCGGGTGCGGCCGGCGCGAGATCGTTCGCCCGACGCCGCAGATGGACGTCGAATCCCAGTTCTGGGTCCGCGTTCTGCTGCTGTCCAGCGCCACAGAATGCACGGTGGCGTCGCCGTCGGTCATGCACGTTGACCATCACGACTTCTTCGCCGTGGTCCCGGGCGGCGAGCCTGTCGCCTCCTCGCTGGAAGGTCCCGTCAAGGTGACGCTCTCCGACGGACGAATCGTGCTGGGAACAACGGTCCAACCGGGTGACAGGCTGGTCATCAGCTCCGAGCGGCCCCACGTGTTCACGCTGAACCGGCAGAACTACCGCGGCCGACTCAAGCTGATCCTCAATGAAGACGGGCGAACCTTCCGCGCGGTCAACTTCGTGCCCCTGGAGCCTTATCTGGCGGGTGTCATCGGCGCCGAGATGCCGAGCTACTGGGAGCCGCAGGCCCTGCGGGCCCAGACCATAGCCGCCAGGACCTACTGCCTCTACACGAAGAAACGCTTCGGGGCAAATCGGGACTGGGACGTCAGCAGCACACAGGCCAGCCAGGTGTACGGCGGCATCGGGGCCGAATCGGCGCAGGTCTGGAACGCCGTGAACGCCACCTACGGCAGAGTGCTGGTTGCCAAAGACCCTCGCACCGGCCGGACCGATCTGTTTCCGGCCTATTACAGCTCGATCTGCGGCGGGCACACCGAAGACTGCGAACGTGTCTTCGGCGAGCCGTTCGGACCGCTCAAAGCGGTGCTCTGCCCCTACTGCAAAGAGGTCGCCAAGATGGGGCTGTTCTTCTGGCCGATGGCCCAGTTCGACAAGACCACCGTCACGAATCGCCTGGTTGCCCGATATCCGAGCCTCGAGAAGCTCGGGGAGATCACCGGCATCGTCGCCATCGAGAAGAGCGACTACGGCCAGTTCGCCCGGCTGACCCGGATTCGCCTGACCGGCTCGACGGGCCAGACTGACACCCTTCGCGGCGAAGACCTCCGCCTGGCGCTCGATCCGAGCGGGCGCAAGATCCAGAGCACGATCTGTCATATCGTTTCCTGGGGCAACGGCTGGGCTTTCCTCTCCGGACGGGGTTGGGGCCACGGCGTCGGCATGTGCCAGTGCGGCGCCGAAGGAATGGCCCGGCTGGGCAGAACCGCCGAACAAATACTGGAACACTATTACCCCGGCTCGACCATCGCGAGCCTTTACTGAAGCACTGGTCCTGCAGGTCTTATCGGTCGTATGGGACCGCAGGCCGATGGCTGTGCCGGAGCGTGACGAATTGCATATGCGGCATTTTGAAACCATCGCAACCGACTCTTGCTGCGGCGCCCGCCGGGGCGTCTTGCACACGGCCCATGGGCCCGTCCAGACCCCGGCGTTCATGCCCGTCGGCACCGCCGGAACCATCAAAGGCGTCACGCCCGACCAGATTGAGGCCACCGGCACAGAGATCATCCTGGCCAACACTTACCACCTCATGCTGCGCCCGGGCGTGGAGGTCGTCGAGAGGCTCGGAGGTCTCCATCGCTTTATGGCCTGGAATTGTCCGATACTGACCGATAGTGGAGGCTACCAGGTCTTCTCTCTCGGCGAGCTGACCCGAATCGACGACGACGGCGTCGAGTTCGCCAGTCACGTCGACGGCGCCCGCGTCCATCTGAATGCCGAGACCGCCACCGACATCCAGAACCGGCTCGGCGCCGACGTCATCATGTGCTTCGACGAATGCACTCCTTTTCCGGCCCAGCCCGAGCACGTCCACAAGGCCGTAGACCGGACCATCGCCTGGGCCCGGCGATGCAAGCAGGCCCACGCACGCGACGGACAGTTGCTCTTCGGCATCGTTCAGGGGGGAATCGATCCTGCGCTTCGCAGCCGCTGTGCCGAGGAAATCGTTCGTATCGGTTTTGACGGATATGCCATCGGCGGCCTCAGCGTCGGAGAGGGCCACGACCACATGGTCCGCACCGTCGAGCACACCGCCGCCCTGCTGCCGGCCAACCGCCCCCGCTACCTGATGGGCGTCGGGATGCCCGCAGACATCATCGCGGCGGTACGGGCCGGTGTGGACATGTTCGACTGCGTCCTGCCGACTCGCAACGGACGCAACGCCTTCGCCTTCACCCGTCAGGGCGCCCTGCGGTTCCGCAACAGTGTCCATATCGATTCGGGCGAACCGATCGAAGCAGACTGCGACTGCTACGCGTGTCGGCATTTCACACGCGGAGCGATCCGGCACTTCTTCAACTGCGGCGAGATGCTCGGTCCCATCCTCCTGTCCCTGCACAACCTGAGGTTCTACCAGCGACTGATGTCCGAGATTCGGCGGCAGATCGAGGAGGGCGGGTTCGAGCGATGGGCCGCCGCGGAGTTGGCCCGAGGCGAGGGCGTCCGATAAGCACCGTCGCTCAAAGGGTTTTCGACCGGCGAATCCCATTTGAATTTGACAATTCTGTCCCCACTGTATACGCTATCGCGAATATACCCAGGGCCTTAGAAAGGAATTCATCATGGCAAACGTGTGGATCATAGCGCAGGCAGACGGCAATCAAGCGCCGTCGCGAATCAGTTCGGAGCCCGTGACCGGCGGCAACGAGGGCACCGCCGTCGTGCCGGACCCCGCCGGAGATGCCGCAGCGCCGACCCCGACGAAGCAGGTTTCGCCGCTGATCTCGTATCTGCCTCTGATCTTCATCTTCGTGATCATGTACCTGTTCCTGATGCGAGGGCCTCGCAAGCAGCAGCAAAAGCACAGGCAGATGGTGCAGTCGCTCAGCAAGAATGACCGGGTCCGAACCATCGGGGGGATCTTCGGAACGGTCGTGGAGGTCAAAGGCGACGAGGTCGTGCTCAAGATCGACGAATCGAACAACACCAAGATACGAGTCAGCACCTCCGCGATCGGCAAGAATCTCTCCCAGGAGGGGAAAGATTAAGCGCCTCTGGCGGATGGTCGAAGAGAGACTGACTCAGCAAACAACCTAACAGGAAAACGCTATGAACAAGAATCTGGTACCGAAGATTGTCCTGATCCTCATTCTGGTGGCGCTGGCGGTGATCGGCCTGTACCCGCCCGACAAGAAGCTCAAGCCCGGCATCGATCTGGCCGGTGGAACCAGCCTGATCTATGCGATCAACACGGAGGGCCTGACCGCCAGTGAGGAGACGGACCTCGCCCAGCGGATGATCGCGGTGCTGCGCCGGCGCATCGATCCGGCCAACATCCAGAACCTCGTCTGGCGGCCTCTGGGCAACACGCGCTTCGAGATCCAGATGCCTTTGGCCAGCAAGGCGACGCAGCAGTTCCGCCATGCGTACGAGGCCGCCTTGAACGATCTTCTCGCCAGGAACACCAACCCGGCGACCATCATGCGCGCGCTCCAGGAGCCGGCAGCCGAACGCACGGAGACCCTGGCCCGCTTTGCGCAGGGCGATCCGAATCGCGCAGCCATCATCGATACGTTGGTCTCGACGTATGACGCCCGCCGGCAGGCCCAGGAAAAGCGGGACGCCCTTTATCAGAAGCTCGACGGTCTCAAGAAGACCCTCAGTGACGCGGGCGTAGCGGTGGACCGCGTTGAGGCCAACCGAGGCGACTGGACCAGGCTGGCCGCAGGCGAGCTGGCGAGCACACTCAAGGATTTTGCCGGTTCCGAGGAGCAGGTCGCGCCGCTGACCGAGTATGTCACGGCGTACAAGGAACTGGTGGACGTGCTGAATCAGCTCACCGCCGAGGGGGGCCTGAACGATCGATACGACGCTGCCCGACGCAAGCTCGATCAGCTGAATCTGACCATCGATCAGGTCACCTACGTCCTGGAAATGGATCAGAGATTGTCGGACCGGGTCAAGAGGATCGGGCAGCTCAAGGCCATGTTCCCCGATCGTGCCGCCGCTCTCGACAACCTCGTGACCACCTATGACGAGTACCGCCCCTATCGCGGCCAGCTCGATGACCCCAAGGACCTTCAACGTATGCTCAAAGGCGCCGGCATCCTCGAATGGCGCATCCTGCCGACCCGGGGCCGCACCGAGCTGAGCGAGGCGGAGATCGAACGCTACACCCAGGAACTGAGCGAGAAAGGTCCCAAGTCGGCCTCCGACAGCCAGTACGTCTGGTGCGAGATCGAGGACCCCGCGCAGTTCGGCGCCGGGAACGCCGTCTTCGGCCAGTTCGGCGACAAAAGCTATGTCCTCGCGAGCAACCGACCCAACGAGGCCATCCTGCGCGCGACCGGCGGACGCGGCTGGAAGCTGGAGAAGTCGTTCCCGTCGTCGGACCAGATGGGCCGAAGGGCCATCGGATTTCGCCTGGACGACAAAGGGGGCGCTCTGTTCTACAATGTCACGCGAGAGAACCCCGGACGGCCCCTCTGTATCCTGCTCGACGGCATTGCCATCTCCGCGCCCGAGATCAATCCCGACAGCCCGATCGGCAGCCAGGGCATCATCACCGGCAGCTTCACCATGACGCAGATCACGGACATGGTCAACAAGCTCAACGCCGGTTCTCTGCCGGCACGGCTGATTGAGCAGCCGATCTCCGAACGCGTCATCGGCCCGTCCGTCGGCGCCGAGAACCTCCAGAAGGGTATCCGCTCGGGCCTCATCGGTCTGGTGGTGGTGATCTGCTTCATGATCGTCTACTACGCCGTCGGCGGCTCGATCGCCGACGTGGCGTTGTTGCTGAATGTCCTGTTCACACTGGCGATCATGGCCGGGCTGCGTGCGACGTTCACCCTTCCCGGCATCGCTGGTTTGATCCTGACCATCGGCATGAGCGTGGACGCCAACGTGCTGATCTTCGAGCGCATCCGCGAGGAGCAGGCCAAGGGGGTCGGCCTGACCACGGCGATTCGCAACGGCTACGCACGGGCGTTCTCCGCGATCTTCGACTCGAACCTGACAACGATCCTTACGGCGGCCATCCTTTACTATGTGGCCTCCGAGGACATCAAAGGCTTCGCCATCGTGCTGATGCTCGGCATCGCATCGAGCATGTTCACCGCGATCTTCGTGACGCGCGTCATCCTCGATCTGCTGGTCTCCAAGCGAATCGTCAAGGAGCGTCTGGTCATGCTGCGTCTCATCAGCGTGCCCAACATCAACTGGATGGGCATGAGGAAGGTATTCATCACGGTTTCGGCGCTTCTGGTGGTCGGCGGTCTGACGCTGTTCTTCGTCCGCGGCCAGTCGAAGTACGACATCGAGTTCACCGGTGGTACGAGCGTGCAGATGGATCTCAAAGAAGGCGTATCCCTCACGCGTGCGGACGTCGAGAAACACATCCAGGAGATCGGCGTGCAGTTGAACAACCCCGGTCTCCAGGCGGCCACGATCTACAGTGTCGGCGAACCGATCGGCGAGAGTCCCAGCGGAGAGAAGATCTACAGCCAGTATGAGATCACCACCACCGCGATCAACAAGCTGCAAACGGTGGTGACATTCAGCGGCAGCCGCCCGGCGGTCGATGCGGCGACCTCCGAGATCCGCAAAGCGGAATCCGAGCTCGGCCGGCGGATGGGCATGTTCGAGCTGGCGCCCGACGGAGCCCAGTCGTACGTCGTCTCCACCAGCCGGGTCAATCCGGCCATGGTCCAGGACGTCCTGACCAAGGCGTTCCCCAACGCGACAGTCGCCGAGCCGGAAGTCGAAGAGGTCGTCACCGATGCCATCCGACAGGCCTTCCAGGGTCAGTTGGAGATTCAGCAGAACCTGCATCCCGCGATCGCCTCCGCTGAGAGGATCACCGAGGAAGTCGTCGACACCTATCCGGAACTGGCGGACTACGTCGGCGGCATCCGCCTGGAGACGACGCTCCAGACCTCGGCGACACTGGCAGAGATCCGTCAGCGCATTCAGGAGCTTCGCTTCCGACTGGACACACAGAATCTGGCCTGGTATCCATACGCTGTGTACGGTTCCGGACTCAAGAACACCGACCCGAACCAGCCGGTCAACGCCTTCACATTCGTGAGCGTCGAGCCCGAAGCCGGACTGCGAACGCTTAGCGAACAGGAGTGGGAACGGTTCGTCAACAACGAGAAAAACCGCGTTCTGCTGGCCACCCAGAGGGAAACGACACTTCCTCGCGTCACTCAGATCGATCCGTTCGTCGGCTCGGAGGCCAAGACGCGGTCCTTGATTTCCATCGTCCTGTCGCTGGCGGCAATCGTCGGCTACATCTGGTTGCGGTTCGGCAGTCTGCGGTTCGGATTGGCGGCTATCGCGTGCCTGTTCCACGACGTCTCCATCGCGGTCGGCGCTGTCGCGGTCTCCGCGTTCCTGGCCAAGACGGCTATCGGGTCGGCCTTGCTGGTCGGTGATTTCCGCATCAGCGGCACGCTGATCGCGGCCATCCTGACCCTGCTGGGCTACTCGCTGAACGACACCATCGTGATCTTCGACCGGATCCGCGAAAATCGGCACAAAGCCCAGCTCACGCCTCAGACGATCAACAACAGTATCAACGAGACCCTTTCTCGAACGGTCATTACCGGCGTGACGACGCTGTTTGTCGTGTTTGTGATGTACATCTTCGGCGGCTCCGGCCTGCGGGGCTTCAACTACGTCATCCTGGTCGGCCTGATCGTCGGAACGTATTCGTCGATCGCCGTGGCGGCCCCGCTGCTGCTGATTGGCGCGGAAAAGCAACAGGCAAAATAGGCTGTCAATCGTACCGACGGCGGTGGGGCCAAACCACGCCCCGCCGCCCGGGTGCTTGCGTTTCGTGGACATGAGCACAGTTTTGCAGCCCGGTCTGTACAGTGGACAGAGATTTCAAAATAGGGATGATCTGCGGCGTGGTCCTGGCGGGCGTGGTCCTGCTCTGGGTGGTGACACGCCCGACCCTGACTACACAGGCGCGGATGGTCAGTCCTTCGGCCCCCACTTCGCAGGACAGCCGGCCTCAGACGGAGCCCCTCATCTCCGAACCGAGCCGGTCGGCGGCATCGGCGGCTCCGGAAAGACCGACGCAGGTCGCGGAGACCTCGCCCGTCACCGGACTCGTCGAGACCGTTCGTCCGGAGCCATCCGTCAACGTCCCGCCGCCTCAGACGCACGTCCCGCAACCTGACCTGACGGTCCACGAGAGGGAGCAGAAAATCACCACCACCCGGTTCCACATCGTCCAGAAGGACGAGACTCTCTCATCGATATCGCAGCAATACTACGGCACGGCCAGCCGATGGCAGAAGATCCTGGCCGCAAACGAGCAAACCATCAAGGACGCCAACAAGATCCGCCCCGGAACCAAGCTGATTATTCCCGAGTGAATCAGCGCCTGGCGGCGCCGGCCCCGTTCCGTCAGATCGCGCTCGCCGCATCACGGTCCACAAACCAGATCACCTTGTCCAGCACCGGCCAGAGAATGTGGATCGGGTAATGGACCTCATCGGGCTCGCCGTTCAGGACCTCCCTGAGCGTCTCGGCCTTCTCCGCTCCCGACACGAGAACAACCAGGCGGTTGGCGGCGAGCAGGACCGGATGGGTCAGGGTGATTCGATTGAGCCGGCCGTCCATGACGTAGACAGCGCACGCGAGGTCGTCCGTGTCGAACGGAGCGAAGGAATTCGGCAGCAGGGACGCCGTATGTCCGTCGGCGCCCATGCCGAGAACGATCAGGTCGAATTCCGGGATGCGGCCCTCTTCGAGCGCAAACACATTGCGGAGAATCGTCTCGTACGAGCGTGCAGCCGTGGAGATATCCTCGTACTCGGTTGGAATCCTGTGAATGTTGTCCGGCGGGATCGGCACCTTCCTCAGAAACGCGTCGGCGGCCAACCGATAATTGCTGTGCGGCGAATCCACAGGGACGTATCGCTCATCCACCCAGAACACGTGAATGTGCTGCCAGAGCAACGCCTGTGCCGCAGGACTGGCCGCCAGTTTCTCGAAGGCCCGTCGGGGTGTCTGGCCGCCGGAAAGAGCCACGTTGAACGCGCCCCTCGACTCCAGCGCCTCGCGCGCACACGAAACAAACAGATTGACCGTCCGGGACGCCAGATCCTCGACGTCCGAGACGATCTGGATGTTGGGCCGATACTTCGCCGTGGTTTCCATGGTCACCTCCATGCCTGGCCGCCTTCGGCCGCGACCAAACCACCCGGTCATTATCCGACGCGTATCCAGCCGCTGCCAGAAAAATCCACGGCAAACCCGGCAGGACTGCAGAGAGGTCGCCGGTCGGACCATCATCGAGGCCGGCACGCGTCGAACACGGCGGCGGAGGCGACGTGCGTCGCCGGCCGGATCGCTTGTTTCAAGGGGCTGTGCGTTCGGCAGACCGCCCTTCACCCGCCTGGTCGGAGATCCGGACCGCCATCCCTTCGACAAACCCGTCAGGCCTGTCGGTGACGATCAGCGCCTCATCGGGAAGGCCCGATGTGACATAGGCATGCCTGTCATCGGTCCGAACGATCTCCAAGGGCTGGGCAGTCAGTCTGCCGTCGCGAACCAGCCAGACGCGATTGGATTCATGGATGGCCTCGCGCGGAATCGCCACAGCGCGATGCAGCGTCTTTCCGGCAATGCGGACACTGACGAAGGTCCCGGGCAAGAGAGGCGGCCTGCCTTCGGAACCATCCAACGGGCGGGGGACCTCCACAACGACCGGGACTCTGCGTGAAGCGCGATCCACTTGCCCTGTCGTTCGAGTGACGCGTCCGGCCCACGTGTGCGTGCCGCCGGCCAGCTCCGCCTGGACCTCGGCCGGGGCGAGATTCCCATCCGTCCCGCCGACAGGGGCCGGCAGCGGAAAGACGTCGAGCCAGGCCAATTCGCTGCCTTCGAGCAGGACCTCCACCTCGAAGGCATCGATCCCACATGCTGTCGCCAGAGGCTGCCCGACCCCAACGTATTGGCCAAGGTTCACAGCATCGCCGGCGATCATTGCGTCGAACGGCAGCGAAATGGTGGTCCGCTGGAGCTTCAGCTCGGCCATCTCCAACTGCGTCCTGGCCGAGTCGAGAGTGGCCATGGCTCGTTGAATGCGAGGCTCACGCAACGCCGGCGCCCGATCCGTGTCGGCGCTTTCCAGTTCCAGTGCGGCCTGCGCCTCGGCCACAGCCGCCCGCGCCTGACGAACGGCCAGCTCGTGGTCACGTGAATCGATCTGCACGATCTTCTCGTTGGCTCGAATGATGCCGCCGGCCTTGAGTTCGGAATGGATGAACACCACCGTGCCGGCCACCTCCGGCATGACGTTCACTTCGACTTTGGGTCGGACGACGCCGGAGCCCTGAATGACCACAGGGATGTCGGCGACGACGAGCTTGTGAACCTGAACCAGGGGAGCCGGGGCGCCCTGCTCGGCGCGCTGGGGGAGCCTGCGAAATCTGACGAAAAGCGCGGTGGCGATTAGACCCAGGACCAGGACGAACACGAACAACCACGCACGCACGCCTGCCCGCGTCGGCGCCGTGTCACGGCGCCGATCCTGCTCCCTGCCTTCGCCTTTCGTCGCCTGCCCGCTCATTTTTTCACCAGTTGGGATTCCGCGGCATCGACACCGGCCCAGTCACCGCCCAGCGCCAGGTGCAGGTTCACGCGATTCGTCCAGATCTGTCCCTGGAGGACGGCCACCTGCTCCTCCGCCACCCGCCGGTACCGTTCCGATTCCAGCACCGTCAGAAGGCCCTCCACCCCCTGCTCGTACCGTCGCCTCGACAGGTCCTCGGCGGCTTTGGACTCCTGGAGCTGGAGCTGGGTGTATTCGAGCTGACGCTGGAGCAACTGCTCGCTGATCAGGGCGTCTTCCACCTGTCGCATGGCATCGAGCACCACACCGCCGTAGGTGGCAGCCGCCTCTTCATACCGGGCCTTGGCCGCCCGGACCTGGGCCCGAAGCTGGCCTCCCTTGAAAATGGGCTGTGCCAGGTTGAACATAGCGGAATAGGTCTCGGAGAAATCCCGCCAGATGTCCTCCCACGTGTCGGCGCTGCGGCCATAGCTGGCGGTCAGCACCAGATTGGGGTAGAGCTGCGCGACACTGACGCCGATCCGCTCGTTGGCCGCACGCAGGGCGAACTCGGCCGCCCGGACGTCGGGGCGCCGATCCAGCAACGCGCCGGGCACCCCGACCGGAACCGACCCCAGTTCCGGCAGGTCGGGAAGGGTCTCCGTCAGAGCAGATGAAACCCCAGGCTGCCTGCCGACCAGCACATCCAATGAATGACGCGAAACCGCCAGCGCCGAGGCAATAGCCGGCTCCTGCACTTTGGCGCCTTCCAGATTGGCGCGGGCCAGCCGCACGTCCACCGGCCCGATCAGGCCCTGGCGATAGCGCCGCTCCGTGATGTCGAGCGTGTTCTGGAGACTCGCCACGTTGGCCGTCGCCAGTGCCAGACGCCGTTGGGCGATGGCCACGTTGATCCGGCCCTGGATCACCAGGGCGATAGTGGAGTTGGCCAGCGTCTGCCGGTTGGCTTCGGTGGCCAGCAACTCCTCCCACGCCGCACGCTGCGACCGCCGCAACATCCCCCAGAAGTCCACCAGATACGACACCGAGATGTCTTGCGACCAGGTCGTCGTCAACGGACTGAAGCCGCCGCTGAACATCGACAAGAAGGGATTGTTGGGGTCTTCTTCGCCACCGCCACCGCCAAAGTTGAAATAGCTCTTGCTGCGGTTGCGGGTCAGACCATAGGAAATCTCGGGCCAGAGCTTCCCCTTCGCCTCCGAGAGGCCTGCCCGGGCCTGGAGCACCCTTGCCGCAGAGGCCTTCAGATCATAGTTGTTCTCCAGCGCCAAGCGGACCAGATCGGCGGTGACCGGGTCGCCAAAACGCTCCCACCAGCGATCCGCCTGCTGCCAATCGCTCGTGTCCTGGGCCGGTTCCGGGGCATGGACGAAGCTCGGCGCCGTCTCGGCCGGCGTCTTGGGCCTGGAGTACTTCGGGCCCATCATGCAGCCGCCAGCCAGCGCAACGACGATGCCATACGATAGAAAACGCAGAACCACACCAGCCTGAACCTTCATTCTCTCTCTCCCTTTTCGTAGCCGCGAATCGCCGCGGCCGAAAACCTGACGATGTGATCGATCATCTCCTCGGGATTCAAGCGGGGGAGATTCGCGCAGTCGCATCGTTCGAACATCCTTCGGGCCGCCACCACGTACACAAGCTGCCCGACGACCGACAGGATCATACGCTGAACCGTCGGCGGCTTCAACCACGGGCAGACCGTCTGAATGGCTTCAGTCAGGACCGCCATCACCGGCGACACCATCTCGGTCACGAACATATCGGCGGGCAGACGCGGATCAACCATCTCTCTGATCATCAGCTCCACGAACCGGCAGTGCCCTTGCCCAACAGACAGTCCACTCTCATCAGCCAACGGTTCGAAGAAGGACCGGGCATAGGACTTGAGCAGCTCTTCCAGGGACGGCAACTCGTTGCCGGACATTGCCTTGCGAATGCCGGCCGTCCGAGTCTCTCGCATGATGCCAAGCTGACGACGCCATACCTCGACATAGAGCCGGTCCTTGCCTCCGAAGTAGTAGTTGATCGACGCCACGTTGCAGCCGGCCGCCGCGGCGATCTCGCGAACGCCAGTGTCATCAAAGCCTCGCTGGCAGAACAGAACCTCAGCCGCTTCTACCAATCGATCTTGAACGGTTCTTTCGTCCATGGCTCCTCGCCGATCACTGAAACACGTTCACTGCGTCACCCTCAGTAGGACAGACGTTTCATACAGCAGTTTAAAACAGTTGTTTCAGAAATCAATAGGGTACCTTGCCGGCCGATGGTAATCCCGCCCGGCCCGAGGCCGGCAGTCCCGCCGCCGGGGGAGCCAAGCCACAGAATCTGAGTGGAATCGGGACAAAAAGATTTGACACGGTTGCCAGGCAATCGCTATATTCGCGGTTCTATCGGTTGGGGCCGTAGCTCAATTGGTTAGAGCATCGGACTGTCGATCCGAAGGTTGTGGGTTCGATCCCCATCGGCCTCGTACAAGAACCGCGTTCTCGGTATCGAAAACGCGGTTTTTGTTTGCGCTCACCTGATCGAAAGGGCGCGCGATCCTGGCGCGAAGTGCTGCGCCGCAAGCCCCGCCTGACGCGCCCAGGCGGGCCGTGAACCGCGGGCGTCCTGCAGGCGTAGGATCGAGGATCATGAAGGACGAGCAGAACAACAAACCCCGCTTGCTTGCGTTCGAGGTGACGCGGCGTTGTCGGTTCAATTGTCGGCACTGTCGGGCGGACGCAGACAGCGCGGTGCGACGCGACGAGTTGAGCACGCAGCAATGGAAGAGGATTCTCGACGCGGTGGCCGCCTACGAGAAGTGCGTCGTTATCATGACCGGCGGCGAGCCCACCGAACGGGAGGACATCGTGGAGCTGGTGCGGCACGGACGCGACTTGGGGCTGCGCATGGTGATGGCCACGTGCGGCTACGCCATCGACGACGCCTCGTTGGCGGCCCTGAAGGAGGCCGGCGTGATGGCTCTGTCGTTCTCCCTCGACGGCGCCACCGCCCGGACGCACGACGCGTTCCGCCGCACCGATGGTGCGTTCGACACAGTCCAGAGGGCCACCGAAACCGCCAGGAGAGTGGGCGTCCGCTTCCAGATCAACACAACCATCACGCGCAGCAACCTCCACGAGGTGCCCGCCATCGCCGATCTCGCACGCCGGCTCGGGGCCTACTGCTACAACCCCTTCATCCTGGTCCCGACCGGGCGGGGCGAGGAAATCACGGAGGAGATACTCGAACCACGGCAATACGCCGAACTGCTGGCCGACCTGCTCCAGTTGCGGTCCGATCTTGGCATCGAGCTGCGAGTGACCTGCGGACCGCAGTACGCCCGGCTCTTCCGCGAGATGAGCGCAGAACTGCCCAAGGTACACGTCAGCGGATGCATGGGCGGCCGAGGCTTCGGCTTCATCAGCCACCGGGGCGACGTCCAGACGTGCGGCTTTCTCGATATCTCGGCGGGCAATCTCGTCGAAAACGGCTACGACTTTGCGGCAATCTGGGACCGCTCGCCGTTTCTCAATGCGATTCGCGATCTGCCCGCCTACAAGGGCGAGTGCGGCCGATGCGCCTGCGTCAAGGTCTGCGGCGGCTGTCGAGCCCGTGCTTACACCATGACGGGCGACTACCTCGCTACGGACCCGATCTGCTGGTACGAGCCAAAGGGCAAGCCATGACCGCCCCTCTGACCGATCTCCAGAAACGCCTGTGCAATCGCCTTCAGAGAGGCTTGCCGCTCGTTTCGCAGCCCTTTGCGCAGATGGCAACGGATCTGGGGTGTACCGAAGCCGACGTTCTGGATCAGACGCGGCAGCTCCAGGCCGACGGCGTGCTCCGGCGGATCTGCGCCGTCCTCAACCAGCGTGCGCTGGGCATGGCCAGCACGCTGGTGGCTGCCCACGTGCCGGATGAACAGGTGCCGACCGTAACGGCAGCGATCAACGCCCTTCCCGGCGTCTCACACAACTACCTGCGCTGCCACGAGTTCAATCTCTGGTTCACCCTCCAGGCCGCGTCGAACGAGCAACTCCGTCACAATCTGATCGAGCTACAGGCCCGTTTCGACATCGAGTTTCACAGCCTTCCGGTGACGCGCGTCTTCAAACTGGACGTGCGTTTCGACGCCGAGGGCGACGACGACGTGCTGCTGCGTGACGTCGAGCGGGTGCCGGGGACGGAGCCGGTTGTCTTGCGCGAAGAACAGAAGCAGTTGCTGACGCATCTCGCTGACGGTCTCGATGTAACCAGCCGGCCATTCGATGCGGTGTGTCCGGCGACGATGGCCGAGCCCGAGATGTTCGCGCTGCTGGCCGAGCTGATCGAGGCCGGCGTGATCCGCCGCATCGCAGGCGTGCTGAACCATCACAAGCTCGGCTTCACCGCCAATGTCATGTTCGTCGGGCAGGTCGATCCCGGGCACATCGTCGAGGCCGGCCGCTGGCTCGCCCACTCGGGCGCCGTAAGCCATTGCTACGAGCGACAGGTCCCGGCATCCCTTGGAAGCCGTTGGCCCTACAACCTCTTCGCCATGATGCACGGCCGAACCATGGCGCAAATCCAGCACACCATCGACCGCTTCACCGAGGCGTTTCCCATCCCGTCGTTCGATCTGCTGCCCACCCTGGCGGAACTGAAAAAGCAGCCCGTCCATCACAGCTTCGCATAGCACGCGGGCTACTGCCCCTGCCTCTGGTAGACGCGGACGTAATCGACGTAGAGGTGGTCGGGCAACTGAGCCTGCGCGATGTCACCGGCCCACTTGCCGACCTCCAGGCTCAAGATGATGTACTGGCTGCGATGGGAGACGCCCTTGTCGCTGCGCCAGGTCTCCTTGCCGTCGACATAGACGACGTATTCGCGGTCGGTCCAGAGCAGGCCGAAGGTGTGCCAGCCCCTCTGTAACCCGGCGACGGTCACCGTCGTTCCGGCGTGCTTGTGGTGCTCGCCGTAGCCGTCCCAGTGCAGGTTGTGATGAACGCGGTCGCCGTCCTTGCGCAAGTATTCGAAGATGTCGATCTCGGTGCCCGCGGCGGCAGGGTCGCCCAGCGGCTGCCCCAGGCTGGGGCTCTGGAGCCAGAAGGCCGACCAGTGCCCGACCTGCTCCTGCAATCTGACGCGGCACTCGAAATAGCCGAAGGTGGTCTCGAACCGGCCCTGGGTGCCGATCATCGCCGTATGATACGCATCGCCCGCGCGCTTTGTGGTCAGGACCAAATGCCCTTCGCCATCGAGCGAGACGGTTTCCTTGACATTGACCGCATCGCGGCGTGGCCCCAAGCCGCGATAGTCCCACCTGGTCGAATCGAGCGTCTGCCCGTCGAACTCATCCGACCAGATGAGCTTGTATTCGTTGCCCACCGGCAACGTGGCTTGCACCGGCTGCTCAGCGGCATCCGCCCGCTTCCATGCCCGCACGTATTCGACGCTGTAGGTCGAAGGCAGATCGCTGTCATCGGGCAGGCCGAACCACTGCGGCATCGTCTCGCTGTCGAAATTCAGCGTCAGGGCTTGATGCCAATGGGTGTTCTCAACCCAGCGGACCAGCACCCCGTCGAAGTACCACTTGATCCGGTTCGGGTCCCATTCCAGCCCGTAGACGTGATAGTCGTCCGCCAGGTCCGACGGCGCAATCCACACGCCACCGCAGGACCAGTGCTCCTTCTCGGTAGGTGTATGCAAGACGTGTGCGTTCATGTTGTACTTGCGCTCGTATCCCGGCGATCTGCCGCCGATCTCGAAGACGTCGATCTCCGTCCACTCCTCGGGTGTGCTGTCGTAGAACCAGAAGGAGCTGGACCCGTGTGACTTCATCGCCCTGGCCTTGACCTCGAAGTAGCCGTACTTGACACGGCCCTTGCTCTGCACGGCGGCGGATGTGTAGGTATGGTAGCCCTTGTCTTTGGGCATCTCGGGCACTTCCTGGCGACGCATGACCAGATGGAGCTTGCCGTCCGAGACGGTGACATTGCCCGGCCAGAAGTAGGCGGGCTGGCGACCCAGCCACCCGGGGTTTCGCGGCCACCACCGGTCCGGATCGAGCGCCGTGCCCTCGAACTCGTCCGTCATCGGCTCGTACGGGAGCCAGCGGCCCTCATTGCCCTGATCGGAAAGCGGCAGGCGATCCGAGGTTGGCGTGGGGACAGATCCCAGCGCCTCCGTCCGCGTCCAACTGGCCGGCCGCTTTGCCTCCGCGCGGCAAAGAGGAACCGCTGCCAGGGACAGACACAAGGCCATTCTCCATATCGATCGCCGCATGATGTCACCTCATTGCCAATTCGACTGGATTCAGTTCGTGTAAACCACCGTGCCGGAGTCGTCCACCTCGTAGCCCCATTGTCGGATGTAGTCCCAACCCGAGCGGAAATCGTCGCGGGTTTGCGCCAGTTTGCTCTTCAGCCGCTCCTCCAACTGCTCCTGCAATCGAGCATGCTCGGGCCGGTTGGCCAGGTTGGTCAACTGGTACGGATCGGCGATGTTGTCGTAGAGCAGCCAGGGGCCGTCGAGATCGCGCACGTACGTGTATCGTTCCGTGCGGACGCCTCGGTACTCGCGGCCGCCTGCCTTTCGCGTCCATTGTCCGAACGGCGACGGACAGTTTATCAACGCGGCGTTGTCAGGCGCAGGCGAGGCGCCCTTCACAACAAGTGAGAAATCAGTCCCCTCGACGGTATCGGGGACGTCGATACCGCAAAGCCCAAGCAGCGTGGGCATGATGTCCGGCGCGTTGATCGGCATGTCGATCGTCCGCCCGCCGGGACCCAATGCCGCCGGATACCGCAGCAGGAACGGAACCCGGATCGATTCGTCCCAGGGTTGCTGCTTCTTCTGGCGGCCATGGGAATACAGCATGTCGCCATGATCGGATGTGAAGACCAGGATCGTGTTCTCGGCGATTCCCTTTTCCGACAGCGTCGCCAACAGATCGCCGAGGCAGTCGTCGAGCGCTGCAATGTGGGCGTAGTAGCCCGCCAGAACCTCGCGGGCCTTCTGCCTGTCAGACTCAGGAACATTGGGCCGAACCGCCAGCGCATCAGGGTTGAACAGGGCCTTGTACTTCTCCGGCGCGGTGTGGTACGGCGCATGCGGCGGCCCCAAAGACAGGAACAGCGTGAAGGGCCTGCCGGCGGCGTGCTCGCGGATGTAGCGCTGGGCCTCGCGGGTCTGCGCAATGGCGTCATAGCCTTCCCATCGGAGCTTGACATCCTCGTCGCCGTAGTAGAACGAGTTGTTGTAGTCGTGCGTGCAGCCGAGGGCCTTCCAGAACTGAAAGCCCTGCCGCCTTTGGCGAGGAATGAAGGCGCTTCGATGGTTGCCGTCGAGATGCCACTTGCCGATGTAGGCGGTGTCGTACCCCGCACGGTTGTAGGCCTGCGCGATGGAGACCGCCTCGTCATTCAGCAGGACATCGTTGAGGAAGACCCCGTGCGTCAGCGGATACCGTCCGGTGACCAGGCTGGCCCGGAACGGACTGCACACGGGACAACCAGACACCGCGTTTCGGAAGTTGACGCTGGTCCTGGCCAGCCGATCGAGATGAGGCGTTCGGACGTCGGCGTTGCCGGCGTAGCCGGTGTCCTGCGCGCGCCACTGGTCGGCGAAGACGAACAGCAGGTTGGGCCTGGCGCGCTCGTCGGACCGGTCTTGCGCCCCCGACGGTCCTTGTCCGAGCATCGTCGCCAGAGCGCCCGCGGCGGCCCCTGTGCCAATCGTCTTCAAAAACTTCCTTCTACCGATTCGGCTGCCCATCACAAGCCCCCTTTCGACGGCCTACCGGCGTCGATTATAGCCCCTCGCCCGCGCACGGGCAATTGCAGGCGCCTCCGACCAGCCCCGTTTTCGCCCGGCGGGTGAATTGTCTGTTGACGGGCCCGAATCGATTCCTTATGATGTCCGCCCTGATGGAAAGTAACGACTGAGCCGGAGTGGCGGAATTGGCAGACGCGCGGGATTCAAAATCCCGTCCTGGCAACAGGGTGAGGGTTCGAGTCCCTCCTCCGGCAGTCCCGACGTGCATCGGGGTCAAGATGAGGACGCATCCATATGCAGACCGAGAATCCTGAGGTCACGCCGGAGGCGCTGCATTCGTTCTACCGGCCCGATGGGTCTGTGCTGGGCCATCTCGTCATCGATTCGAGCATCGGCGGTGTCAGCGGCGGCGGCATTCGGATGGTCCCGGAAATGTTCACAGCCGACCTGTGCCATCTGGCCCGCGCCATGACCCTGAAGTACGCTTTCCTGAAGTGGCCGTTCGGCGGCGCCAAGGCGGCGATTCTCACGCATCGAGACACGATGTCACCACAGGAGCGTCAAGAGATCGTGCGGTCGTTTGCCGAGCGGCTCGCGCCGTTTAGAGGGCGATATCTGCCCGGCGAAGACGCCGGCACAGATGACGAGGACCTGCGTCTGATCTGCCGGACCGCCGGTCTGATGCGACCGCGGTCGGCGCGGGATTCGGGATACTACACGGCCCTGACCGTGCGGCTCTGCGTCGAGCAGGTGGCGGCGGCGCGGAAGCTATCGCTGAACGACTGTCGCGTGGCCATCGAAGGCTTCGGCAAAGTCGGTGGCGCGCTGGCCGAACAGCTTGCCGAGATCGGATGCCGGATCGTGGCTGTCTCCACAGACCGCGGCGCGGTCTACGATTCCGAAGGACTCGACGTGACGCGTCTTCTGCGCGAGCGGGCCGCCGCCGGCAGCGACTGCGTGAACCGATATGATCCCTCGCGCCGCATCGCACCGGCCGACGTGCCGGCGGTGCCGGGCGACTTCTTCGTCCCGTGCGCGCTGTCCTGGAGCGTCAGCAGCGCCAACGCCGATCGGGTGCAGGCCCGGGCCATCGTCTGCGGGGCCAACAACCCTATCACACAGAAAGCCCGGGAGGCCCTTGGCGCCAGGGGCGTCACGTACTTCCCGGATTTCGTCTCAAACAGTGGCGGTGTCCTTGGCAGTATCCTTGGCTCGCTCGCTCTCGACCACGAGAGGATCGTTCCGTTCATCCGGCAGCATTTCGTGCCCAGGGTGGAGAACCTGATGGCCCAGACTCGGCAGACGGATCGGTCCATCGAGGAGGTGGCCCGAGAGATCGCCGGCATCAACCTCGAAGCGATGAAGCAGGCAAGATCGCGACGCAAGAACCCGTTGGTCTCATGGGTCGTCGGCTTGGGCCGACGGGGACGGCTGCCGGGCGTGCTGACCAGAACGTTCGGCCCGGCGTATGTCCGCAAGACCATCTCCTGATGCGGATCACCGCGTCTCAGGTTGCCAGGGACAGCACCGTCGCGTGCTTGTGCGAGCCGGGACGAGAGGGAATGTCCACGACGGTATGAAGCTCCACTGTGATCTGGTTGTCGAGAATGCGCCCGAAGCGTTCGAGGATAACCTGCCCCACCTCGCCATCGGGAGCGAATGAGACGTTCGCCGCCTCGGGGACAAGGTCCTTGACCAGGAGGACCCGAATGTGATCGCGCCGCTCCTGCCGAATCTGAAACTTGGCCAGGTGCGGCACGTCTTCGAGGGCCAACGTGAGATGATAGGGATGAACGAGCTGGCCGTCGGGCCGGACGATCGAGTCCACCGACCGTCCCTCGATGCGGGCCAGCAAAGGCAGCGTCCGGCCGCACCGACACGGCTCGACTGCCCGGCAGGCATAATCGCCCAGACCCGAATAGCGGATAATGGGCGTGGCGCGATTGAACAGGTCGGTGATCACCACCCTGCCCGTATGACCTGGCGCGACCTCTTTGCCGTCATCGTCCAGCAGCTCGACGAGCACCTTCCACGTCAGCACGTGCAGGCCGCAGTGCTCGGGACACTCGGCGGCGATGAATCCCGCTTCGGTGGAACCATATACATCCATCACCTGCGATCGGAAGGTTCGGCGGACCAGCGCCCGCAGTGGCTCGTCCAGAACCTCGCCGATCACCATGATCAGCTCGGGCTGATGGACGGTCGCACCCCCGGCACGGAGCGTCAGGCAGATATTGCGCAGGACGCTCGGGTAGGTCATCAGGAACACAGGCCGCTTGCGATTCAGCGCCGCGATGTGTTCTGTCGCCGGCAGGAGTGAATCCACCACCGTATGCCGCATCTGCGGAAACACGCGCCCCTGCAGGCTCTCATACGCCCGTGGCTGGTCCACCACGATGAACAACTGCCGGATGTTCCTTCGAAGCAGAAAATCCCGCAGGCCCGAGAGCACGGTGATGGGACGGCAGCCCGCCATGATCTGAGGCAGATTGACGGCGAAATCAAGCAGGACCTTGTCGAAGTCGACGAACACGGTCACGGGACTGCCGGTCGAACCCGACGTCCCCACCAGATACCGCTGGCTCGGCCGGCATCGGCGCGACAGGACACCGTCGGGGAAACTGTGCCGGAAATCGTCCTTCGTGACCACCGGGAGCTTGTGGATGTCTCCCAGGGTCCGGATGTCCTCCGGCCGCACGCCCGCCTGTCGCCATTTGCGGTGGTAGAGTTCGACGTTTGCATAGGCGCGCGCAACGAGGTCTCGCAGTCGTTCAAGACGGAACTGCTCCAGCTCGTGCGGCGTCATGGCCATCAGACGCCGCACCTGACGGCAACGTTGCGCATAGCGCACAGCATGAACCAAGTCGATCGGACCGGTCCGTTGCCTGAAGGGTCGAGATGTCACCTCAACGTTCAATGCTCACCTGAAATCAGAGACACCCTCCGACGCATCCCGCGCCGGAGGCGCCGGCGAGAAGTGATGCAGCCTCTTGCGGCGGACGTACTGCTCTTTCCGGGCCCGGCCTCGCCGCTGCAGCCACGGTCGCAGCAGACGTCTGGCGCGAGGCAGAAGGTAGCCGGCCGTACACAACCAGCCTGCCAGTTGCGGGACGGCCCTCTCCCGCCGTCCGTCCGAGGCACAGGCGAGAATCTGCTCGGCCACCTCTTCGGCCGTGCTCATCGGCTGGGAGAAGGCCATCGGCGTGACGAGCTCGACCTGGTCCGCGAAGAACTGCGTGTCCACCAGACCCGGACTGACCAGCGAGACCGTGATGCCGCTGCCTTCCAGTTCCTCGGCCAGCGACAAGCTGAAGGCCCGCAGTCCGAACTTCGTAGCGCTGTAGGTGGCCGCACCGCCGCCGGGGACTCGCCCGGCCAGGGATGCGACGTTGACGATTGCGCCGCCACCGGCCCGCCTCAGATAAGGCAGCGCCATGCGGCTCAACGTCACCGGCGCCTTGAGGTTCACGTCGATCATCCGCGCCAGGTCCTCCGGACAACACTGTTCGAGTTGACCTCTGGCGTGGAAGCCTGCGTTGTTCACGAGAATGTCGATGCGTCCGAAATGCCCCCGTGTTCGCTCCAGCATCATCTGCATGGCGGCTGGATCCGTCACGTCACCGGCGACCACCAGCGTCCGGTCGGCGCCGATTTCGCAGGCAATCGCTTCGAGCGCGTCGTTCCGTCTGGCCACGAGCACCACGCAGGCCCCCTCGGCAGCAAACTGCCGCGCCGTCGCCGCCCCGATCCCGGAGGACGCCCCTGTAACGATCACGCGCTTGTCGGCAAACCTGCCTGCCACAGATGTTTCCCTGCGACTACCAGAACCATTTCGGAAGAAGATGGGCAGATTCTAACGGTTCCGGCACCACCCGACAAGCCCTGTGCTGCCGCGTCTCGGCGTGGCTCGCAGCGGCGCGCCGAGTCTATCGCTCTTCCTTCCAGTACCGGCTGACGATGCCGTCGGTGATTTCGAAATAGAGCGATGTGCGCTCCTCGCGTCGGTCGTCAAAGCTCAGGAAGATGAAGACGTCGAGATCGCTTTCGACCTTCTTGGTATAGGCGTACTTGAGAATCTCGGTCCCCTCAGGCGTCTGGGTCTCGCTCGTGGGTTCTCCCAGCGTGCCGAGCAGCCATTCTTTGCTGGTGACGCCCACCTTGATCTGCCGGAGCGTTTCACCTCCCACTACCGGTCCCTTCGAACCGTAGCTGACGTCGGACCGGCCCGAAACACACCCGCTCAGAACGAAACCCAACACCACGCACAGAACAATGACACACGCTGATGCCGCTGGCTCCCGCCTGCACATACTCTTCGCTCCTTCTTCTCAGGTCATATTGCTTCGGAGTTCGTCGTTTCCGACGATTTGTGACGCACCGCACGTCACAGCGTACTTGGATTTGTTCCGCATGTCAAACAAAGCCGGCTTTGCAGGTAAGAGGCGTATGGACCGCCCTGTGGTCACGGCAAATCCGCGGACCCGACGAGGAGAAGAAAGCGGCCTGATTCTCTGCTAAGGGGTTGCACAACAGGGTCCATCGATGCTATGTAAGATGGGTTTTCGGCCCATGCTCGTAGTGACGCCGTAAGGCGTTACCTTGCTTCTGTGCTCTTACGGGCACACTACGAACGACCAAGGCTCATCCTACAACTCGAAGGAGCAGGCAATGACGATGCGATCGGATCGATGGCTGACAAGACGAGAATTCCTTCGTGCCGGCGCTGCGGCACTGGCGTTTCCCGCCTTAGGCTTGCCGGGCTGCGCCACCAGCCGGCGAAGCCAAACGCCGACATACACGAGTCGATGGGCGTTTCTGGCCGATATTCACATCGCCTCCGATCCCAACGACCACAGTGGCGAATTCTATCCGCATCGCAATCTGGAGAAGGTCCTGGAGCAGGTGCTGGCCCAGCCGCCTGCGGGCATGATGATCGCCGGCGATGTGGCCCGCCTCCAGGGCCTGACGGACGACTACGCGCAGGTCCACAGGCTGCTGGCGCCCCTCGACGGCAAGGTGCCGGTCTACATGGCGCTGGGCAATCACGACAACCGTGCGAACATTTTAGCGCAGTTCAGGAATCCGCCGGGCCGGATCCAGCCAGTCAAGGGCAAATACGTGACGATCGTCGACGCCGGTCCCATGCGTCTGGTCCTTCTCGATTCCCTCGTCAAGACGAACGAGACGCCGGGGCTGCTGGGCAAGGTGCAGCGGGACTGGCTCAAGACCTACCTCGCCGAGTCGGACGACACCCCCCTGCTGTTGTGCTTCCACCATTCCCTGCGCGACACCGACGGCGAACTGCTGGATTCACCGAGGCTGTTCGAGATCATCGAGCCGGTGCCGAAGGTCAAGGCCCTTGTCTACGGCCATTCACACGATTACGCGTTCGGCATGCATGAGGGGATTGCCCTGATCAACCTGCCGGCCGTCGGCTACAGCTTCAACCGCGAGATACCCGTGGGCTGGGTCGAGGCGAACCTGAGCGCTCGTGGCGGTCAATTCACCCTGCACGCGGTTGCCGGCAACACAAGCATCGATGGCCAGGTGACGTCACTCACCTGGCGCACGTAGTCTGATGCGCCGGTCAGAAATGCACCCGGCGTGCGACGACCAGAAAGACAGGGTAGTCTCGGGGCCGATCGGCCCCCTCGGGTTGACGGCGGACCACGTGGACCGTTCGGGCGCTTTCGACCGTGAAACCCTTCGCTTCGACCTGCGTTCGGAGCCAAGCGGGGTCGATGCCGCGATGGACGACGTGCGCATCGCCTCTGTGGAAGGTCCCATCCTCCGGTTCGAGGTCGGCAATAGCGATCCACCCTCCCGGCCGGACCCACTGAGCCAGCCGCGCCAGCAACGCCGGAATGTCCTCGATGTGGTGAAGGACCATGCTGCTGACGATGGCGTCGAACTGCAGGCCCACCGGCGACGGGTATCCGTCATCGAGCAGGAGAGGCCGGACGTGGTCCAGGCCCGATGCCTTCGCCTTGGCTTCGAGTACGGCCAGCATCCGGGCCGAGGTGTCAGCCGGCACGTCATTCCACTTCGCGGGCGACGACCTCGAGGATCGCCCTCTCGCGTCGCTCAAGCAAGCCACCCAGAGGGGCAAGACTGAGCCCATAGCACAGGGCCAGCGCTACGAGCAGCAGCCCCGACGCCGCGATGTTCACCGGTCCGCTATCCGCCCAGCCAACGCCTTCAAACAGATACCCCAACAGGGGCATCAGGAAGATCGGAATCATCGCCACAGGAAACAGCAGGTGCAAGAACAGGATCAGAAGGGTCGTCGTCATGCGCGTCTTGGTCGGCTTCATGGAGCCCGGCGCCACCCGGTACGGCACGAGCACCGAGAAGAGGTTGCCCATCATGCTCAGCAGGCCGAACGCGGCAAGAAGTTGCAGGACGGCGGCGAGCACGACCATCGCCGGCAGGCGCATCGCGATCGTCACGAGGGCCAACAGGACCAAGCCGATCACCGCCGCGATCGGAAACAACGCGAGGTTCTTTCCCAGCAGGATCCACTGACGAGGCATCGGCAGCAATACGAGCGTGCGGAACCCGCCCCGGTCGAAGCCGAACAGATTGAACATGAGCTGAACCATGCCGAAGAACGTAACGGCAATGGCGGCGGTCGCCAGAAACGGTTTGACGGCGTCAGGAGGGGCGGACGATCGCCTGAACAGCGCCATCCCGCCGAAGATCACCAGCCACATCAGGTTCGTACCCAGCGCCATCTTGACCTCGGGCGCTCGCTTGAGAGAGCGGAAGAACACCTGAGCCAGCGTGGAAGCCTCGCGCGGCACGCCCGGAAGGCGTCTGCCGAAATCGTCCTGAACGTGCGCGACCTGTCTGGCCTTGTCTTTGCGTCCGGCCAGCCGGCCGGTCTCGCCACCCTGATAAAAACGAATGGTGGACCGATAGGCCCGCCGCAGCCCCAGCGCACCGATACCGAAGACGCCAATGCTCGCGAGGATCGCCGGCCGGACGTCGCCCGAGGCCAGCGTCAGCGCCCCGTTGCCCACCCATAGAAGGGGCACGACCTTGTGCGCGGTCAGCACAAGCGGTGGAATCGTCGCTTCCGGCCTGCCCGGCGAGGTCGCCGCATCCGGCGCATCGGCCGGGGCCCCCTGGCGATGGCGGCCGCGGTCCGAGACCGTTTGAACCACGAGATTGGGAAGCTGAGTCAACAGGACAAAACCAACGGTGACGCCCGCGATGATCGCCCGCCGGCGTCGCGGGTTGATCATCAGCGTAACCAGCCAGCCCCGAAGACAGTAGATCCACGCGGTAATCATGAAGACAAAGCCCATCACCAGAGGCAACATCCAGATCATGGCCGGCCCCCTGCCCAGAACCAGCCCCAGGGCCAGCCCAAACATGTTGGGAACCAGCAGAACCACGCTCAGCGACAGATGCGACGCCAGGTAGTTGATGACGAAGATCTGCCGCAGCGAGATCGGCAGGTGCAGCATGCGGCCGATGTCGATCGTCTCCGAACGCTGGATGTCCGAAACGATGGACGCCACGCAGAGAAACAGGAACATAAGCGTCAGCCCGTCCCAGATGATCAGCAGGATGAGGGACGGAACCTTCGGCAGTATGAAGACGCCGCACAGAAAACCCATGACCGCGCCGCCGGCGCTGATGGCCAGCGCGATGGCAACTACAATCAGCGTGAGGGTGGCCGCCAGCCCGCCGGCTCGCGACCACTGATTGCGGCTCAGACGCCACCGCAGCCACAGGATCGTGCGGAGCTGGTCCATATCCATCTACCCCTCCAGCCAACTGAGCTTCTGCCGCTCGATGTGACCGCTTCCGACGACTTCGAGGAATCGCTGTTCCAGCGAACCGCCCTGCCGAATCTCGTCCATCGTGGACTGGTGCACGAGCCGGCCCTGGGCGACGATCCCGACGTCGGTGCACAGCTTCTCGACGATCTCCAGCACGTGGGAGGTCAGGAACACCGTCGCGCCGCGCTGGACGCACCGCTTGAGCGTATCCCGCAGCACCGCCGACGAGACGGCGTCCACCCCCTCGAACGGCTCGTCCAGGAACAGCAGCTCCGGATTGGGGATCAGCGCCGCGGCCAACGCCAGCTTCTTCTTCATGCCGTGCGAGTATTCGAGCGTCAGCTTCCTGTCCTCGTGCGCCAGCGTCATCATCGCCAGCAGCTCGTCACAGCGCTCGCGCACCAGGGCCGCAGGCAGTTGATACATGCGTCCGACGAAGGTCAGGTACTCCCGCCCGGTCAGGTTGTCGAACAAGGCCAGATCCTCGGGCACCACACCGATGCGCCGCTTGACCTGGCGCGCCGTGTGCAGGTCTGCGGTGTCCTCACCGAGGATGCGCATCGTCCCGAAGGTAGGGGCCAGCAGGCCCGTGAGCATCTTGATCGTCGTGGACTTGCCGGCGCCGTTGGGGCCGAGAAAGCCGTAGAACGTGCCCGCCCGGACACGCAAATCCAGGCTGTCGACCGCCACCAGGTCACCGAAGCGACGCGTCAACCCGCTTGTCTCGATCGCGAATTCCATGCGCGACAAATCTACGTCGCCCAGGAGACAAAAGCAAGCCCCTGTTTCCCGCTCGGCTTCACGCGACGCTCGTATCGTATCGGGACAGGGGCGGCGCCTGCGTCGCCCTCCCGAACAGAATCCGTAGCGCACTATCGAATGAACAGCATCTCGGCGTAGATCGGCATCGGCCAGAGCTTGGCGTCGACGAGGGTCTCCAGCTCGTCAGCGGCCGTCCGCACCGTGCGCATCGCCGGTACGACGTCATGGGAGTAGCTTCCCGCCTGAGCTTCGACGCCTTTCGTGGCAGCCGCCCGGGCCGTCGCTTTCTCCAGTTCTGTGATCCCGTGTTCCAGGGCCGTGATCAGCTCACACACGCGAGCAAGCATCCGGCTGTGCGTCTCCGCATGGCCGCCTACGCCGGAGACTGCCGCTACAGCGCCGGCCAGACGAGCCGAGTACTCACACGACGCCGGCAGGATCTGCCGTTTCGCCATGCTCAGCATGGTCTGCGCCTCGATGTTGATCTGCCGGCTGTAGACCTCCAGAAGAACCTCCGTCCGCGCTCTCAGCTCATGCTCCGACAGGACCTCATGCTTGCTGAACACCGCGATGTTTTCCTTCGACGGAATGCCCACGAGCGACTCGACGGCCGAACGGATATTCGGCAGTCCGCGCCGCGCCGCCTCAGCCACCCACTCGGCCGTGTAGTTGTCGCCGTTGAACACAATCCGCGCGTGTTTGACCGCGATGTCCTGAAGGATCTTCTGCGCGGCCGCCTTGACGTCGTCGGCCTTTTCCAGTTCGTCGGCGATATCGCAGAGGGCATCGGCCACGATCGTGTTCAGCGTGAAACTGGGGCCCGACACCGACTGAGTCGAGCCGACCATGCGGAACTCGAACTTGTTGCCCGTGAAAGCGAACGGCGACGTGCGATTTCGGTCGGTGCAGTCTCTCGGCAGCGGCGGCAGGGTCGAGACGCCGAGCTTGAGCTGGCCGCCCTTCTTGCTGCTCTTGGCCGGCCCGTTGGCCAGTTGCTCGAAAATGTCGGTCAACTGATCGCCCAGGAAGACTGACACGATGGCCGGCGGCGCCTCGTTGGCGCCGAGCCGATGCTCGTTGCCGGCGTTGGCGACGCTGGCGCGGAGCAGCGGAGCGTACTTGTCCACCGCCTTGACCACGGCGCAGAGCATCACCAGAAAGACCATGTTATCGTGCGGCGTGTCCCCCGGATCGAGCAGATTCACGCCGTCGTCGGTCACCATGCTCCAGTTGTTGTGCTTGCCTGAGCCGTTGACCCCGGCGAACGGCTTCTCGTGCAGCAGGCATACGAATCCATGATGCAGCGCGACCTTCTGCAGCGTGTCCATCGTCAACTGATTGTGGTCGGCGGCCACATTGACCGTTGAGAAGACCGGCGCCAGCTCGTACTGCGCGGGCGCGACCTCGTTGTGCTGCGTCTTGGCGGTGACGCCCAGCTTCCATAACTCGTTGTTGACCTCATTCATGAAGCTGGCGACCCGCTCCTGCAGGGAACCGAAGTAGTGGTCCTCCAACTCCTGTCCGCGAGGCGGCTTGGCGCCAAACAGCGTCCTTCCGGCCAGCACCAGGTCCAGACGTTTCTTGTGGAACTCCCGATCGATCAGGAAGTACTCCTGCTCCGGGCCCATCGTCGCCGTAACGCGGGAGGTGGTCGTGTTGCCCAACAGCTTCAGCACACGGACCGCCTGCTTGTTGAGCGCGTCCATCGACCGCAGCAGCGGCGTCTTCTTGTCCAGCGCCTCGCCCCGGTACGAGCAGAAGGCACTGGGAATGTACAGCGTGATGTTCTTGCCGTTCTCCTTGACGAAGACCGGTGAGGTGCAGTCCCATGCGGTATAGCCGCGGGCCTCGAACGTGGCGCGTAGGCCGCCGGAGGGGAAGGACGAGGCGTCGGGCTCGCCCTTGATCAGCTCTTTGCCGCTGAATTCCATGATGGTGCGCCCGTCGGGGGTCGGCGAGATGAACGCATCGTGCTTCTCCGCGGTCAGTCCGGTCATCGGCTGGAACCAGTGACAGTAATGCGTGGCGCCTTTGGCGATGGCCCAGTCCTTCATGGCGTTGGCGATCACGTCCGCCGTGACAGGATCCAGCGGCTGCTCGCCGTCCAGAGTCTTCTTGAGCGAGCGGAACACGTTCTTGGGCAGATATTCCCGCATGGTCGCTTCGTTGAAGACGTTGCGTCCGAATGCCTCATTGACCGTAATCGACATCTTTGACTCCTCAATTGCCATCACACCTGTTGTTGGGTCCAGCGCACCACACCCAAATGCCTGCGCCTCCTCGAAGCCGATGAGATGATGCGGCCATGCTATCGGCGTCGGCCCGGACTGTCAACACGGGGCGAGGCTCGCGCCGCACGGCGAGCTCCCCAGCAGAACCCGCCGGCGGCGAGCAAGCCTCACCCACAGTCCAATGCCACCGCACGGCGCGGTGCAGCACGCACTTCATCCACGAATGCAGGGCGACGCATGGAGCAAGAGCCGATCTCCGGCGATCGATGGCCGCAGCGGACGCTACCGGCCGGAGGCCTGACGCAACTTCGGCGTCGTGCCCGCACAACAGCGACGCAGCAGACCGCCGCACCGGCCGAACAGCCTGCATGCTCCTTGCCACCATCGAACTGAAGACTCCATCATCGTCTGCTCTGGTATGTGCCGGAGGCGACACTGACACACACGACATACTCTTTAGCAACTTGCGTGCCAACTCGACCGGACGCGGAATGCGGATACACAACCTTCGATAAAACAACATCTTACAGTCCATTGACTCGCGCCGGCCGCCTTGCGACAAACTACATTTATGTCGACCGACCCCCGGGCCGCCTACAATATTGTAGCGCATGATCCGCCCGGCAAAGATCGAGCCTCGCCCGGGCGGACGAGGCTCGAATCGCCGGCCCACAGGAGTGGGCACAGACGATGATGGCGCGTGGCTCAGGTCTGCCTTTTTCGGCCGCCCCCTGCCGTGCGTGTGACGGCTATCCGATAGCTTCGCCGCCGCGTTGTCCTGTGCGAATGCGGATGCACTCGGGCAGGTCCAGCACGAAGATCTTCCCATCGCCGATTTGCCCGGTTCGCGCCCCGGCGATAATCGCCTCGATCGTCCGTTCGACGAAGTCCTCGTTGACTCCGATCTCGAGCCGGACCTTCTTGAGAAGGTTAACCTCAAACTGGACCCCACGGTAGCTCTCGTGATATCCCTTCTGCTGGCCACAACCCAGCGAGTTCGTCACGGACATCTTGTAGACCTCGGCTTTGTACAGGGCCTGTTTCACGTCGTTGAGTTTGTGCGGCTGAATGTATGCGATGATCAGTTTCATGTTCCTACTCTCCTGAATCGGGCTTGTCGCCCCTGGATTCTCCGGGATTTGCTCTGGTCCGTCAGGCGGTGGTGAACACCTGGAAGCCGGCATAGGCCTCGTTTCCGTGCTCGCCGATGTCCAAACCGCGCAACTCTTCCTCGCGCGAGACCCGGACGCCCATGACCGCCTTGAGGACCAGCCAGGCCGCCGCTGCGGCCGCGAACACGAAGACCGCGACGGAGCCGACCGCCGCCAGTTGTGCGCCAAGGAGCTTGAAGCCGCCACCGAAGAACAGGCCGTTGCCGGTCGCCGTGCCAGCGATCTTGTCCTGGGCGAACAGCCCGACCGCAAGGGTCCCGAACACACCGTTGACCAGATGCACGGACAGCGCCCCGACCGGATCGTCGACGCGCAGCCGATCGAACATCATCACCGACACGACGACCAGCACGCCGGCGATCAGGCCGATGAGAATCGCGCTACCCGCGCCTACGAAGGCACACGGCGCCGTGATCGCCACCAGGCCGGCCAGACACCCGTTCAGGGTCATGCCCAGATCGGGTTTGCCCATCAGGATCCAGGAGGTCATCGTCGCACTCATGATCGCGGCGGCCGCCGCCATGTTCGTCGTCACCGCCACGTGGCTGATCGCGCCGGGATCGGCGGCCATGGTCGAACCGGGATTGAACCCGAACCATCCGAACCACAGCACGAACGTGCCCAGCGTTGCCAGCGACAGGTTGTGACCCGGGATGGCCTTGATATCCCCATTGTCGAACCGGCCGATGCGCGGACCCAGAATGACCGCGCCGGCCAGGGCCGCCCAGCCGCCCACGCTGTGGACGACCGTCGAGCCGGCGAAGTCGAACATGCCCAGCTTCGCGAGCCAGCCGCCGCCCCAGACCCAGTGGCCCACCACCGGGTAGATGAACATGGCCATCACGAACGAGAAGAGGATGAACGCGATGTACTTGACCCGCTCGGCCACTGCACCGGAGACAATCGTCGCCGCCGTCCCGCAGAACACCAGTTGGAAGAAGAACTTCGCCCACAGCGGAACGCCGGTCCAGGAGATCGCCGAATAGGCCCCCCGGTACGCGTCACCCGTGGCCGGCGAGTTGTCCACGCCGCTGACACAGAGCAATCCCTCCAGCCCGAACAGGTCGTTGCCGTTGCCGAACATCACCCCCCAGCCCAAGACCAGGAACCCCAGCGAGGAAACGGCGAACACGACGAGATTCTTCGACATGATATTCACCGTGTTCTTCGCACGGGCGAACCCGGACTCCACGGCGGCAAAACCCAGGTTCATGAAGAACACCAGCATCGCCGTGATCAGCACCCACATCGTGTCCACAATGACTCTCACATTTGGATCCATCATTTCCACCCTTCATCAGCCAGACACCGCGCCGACGCGGCGCGGGACATAGTCCACGTTCTTGTCGCTCTCCGGCGAGAGCACACCACCCCGGGGGCGCGCCACGTCGGCCGCCGGGAATCTCCTATCGGGTCAGAAGCTGTACGACAGTCCGACGCCCGCCCAGAGACTGTCACTCTCGCCGGTAGCTCGGCGGATGTCGTCGTCGATCATCATAGAGTAAGCGACGCTCGGCTTGACCGTCAGCGAGCCGAACGTGAACGGCACCCCAGCCGAGAGCGTCACGTCGTTCAGCGCCGCGTCATCGACGCCGAAATAGAACTCGTCGTAGTTGTCCGTCCCATAGCCCAGACTGGCACTCAGGACGAGAACGCAGGAGCGCCCTTCGCGCCAGGAGGCGATCTTCTCGACCGTGTGTCCGATCGAGAACAGGAGGTAGCTGCCGTCGGCCTCGTCGAAATCGTAGAACCATTTCACCGCCGGACGGAGCGGCGCATCGACGGACAGCCCGCCGTAGAATTCGCTCGTCGCCTCCCACGGCGTGTTGGGGAAATCGTAGTAGATCACGCCCACCGAATAGCCGAGCATCTGCTGGCCGGGAAAGTCGTTGCTATAGTCGATGGCGTAATCCACCTCGTTGAATTCCCCGTCGTCCACGAAATCGCCCGTCAGATCGAGATTGCCCCAGATCGAACCGGTCAGGCCCTTGTAGCCGGCGCTGACGCTGGGCTGGAACACCCAATCGTCCACAAGGTTCTGGCCGCGCCAGACGTACTTGCTGAGAAGATCGGCTCCGACGCCGACAGTCACGTCGCCCTCGGCGAAACCGGCCGTATGGAGGCCCAGAATCAGGGTTGCCACACACCATGCCGCCTTGGACTTGCTCATCTCTTCTTCTCTCCTACTTCCGGTTGCGGTTGCCATCTCTGAATGTCACTTGCGCCATTACGCTTGATCCATGGACTATCGATGATGATCTCTCTGTCCAACGCAAGCACCGTGCCAGCCGTCGACACCATGACTGGAATGCACGTAACCGCCTCATCCGCAACAAGATACAAGAACCGCGCACCGGAATGCCCGGTACCAGCGGATGTACATAAATGTAGACCCTATTCCACAGGACTACATTTTTGTATCCAAGCCAGCTCTCTCTCCCCCCCGGCCACCACAAGCCCGACGCGCGGGAACTAAAGTTCGTTCTATTGCATCCGCCCCGAACGGACGATACTATGGCAGACAGGGGACAATGGACCCGAGAAAGACACCGTCACGGACGGCAGTGGCGCAAACGGAGGACGTTTCACAGGGAAAGCAGGCAATCGGCCGGCGTGCCGCCATGGGATCGTGCACGATTGCAGAATGTTAACTTTGATGTGATCTGGAGGAATTGCCATGTCTACAAACAATCGCCCTGCAATTGGATCAGCTCTCGCGGCCGTGGCGATGGTCATCCTCGGTTTCGCGGCCACCGCGGCAGATGCCGGGAGCATCAGCTATGTCAAGATCACGGGGGACGCTGATTGCGGCATAAGCGCCGACAACACCTACACCCACAAACTGGATTTTGGGACCGGCACCCCGGGCGCCTTGATCAATGGGGTTCAGTTCGATGCTTATAACGCAGCGGCCAATGGCACGCTGAACTTCAACAGAGAGGTCTCCTCCGGATATCTCTACGATCATGCCGGAAACGCCGATCACAACGTCTCCGGCGGCCTGGCGGACCTGCTGACGGACATGTATTACAACGGCGATAACGCCATCGATGGGACGACGACGTGGACGCTCAGCGGGCTCACCGCGGGGTATACGTACCACACTCGGATCTATACCCGCCAGTGGGCGGCGAATAACCAGCGTACGGTGATCTTCGAATTCGATCCTGACGGCGCAGGTCCGATTTCCGATGCCACCGAAACAATCAATGAGGACGATGCGACGACCGTGGGAATGCCCAACGACAACGACGCCTACTACATCAACTACGAGTTCACCGCGGTCGCCGGCGAAGATCTGGTAATCACGGTGACGCAGGATCTGTTCAACCAGTCATGGCACCTCTATGGTCTGACGAACCAGGAGTTCGCCACGCTTCTGGCCTCGTTTCCCAACCCGGAAGATGGAGCAACCGATGTGTCGCGTGACACGACACTGAGCTGGACACCTGGTATTTCGGCGGCCACCCACGATATCTACCTCGGCACCTCTCGGGACGATGTCAGTGCCGCGACGGTCGCCAATCCGCTGGGCGTGCTCGTCAGTCACGGCCAGACCGCCGACAGCTACGACCCGGGTCGGCTGAAACTGGGCCAAACCTACTACTGGCGTGTCGACGAAGTCAACGGAGCGCCCGACTACACGGTCTTCCCCGGCAACGTCTGGAGCTTCACGGTCGAGCCGTACGCCTATGCCGTCCAGAACATCATCGCCACGAGCAACGGCGTCTCTGAGGCCGGCGCCGGCCCGGAGAACACCGTCAACGGCTCCGGACTCAACGCAGCCGATCAGCACTCGACCGAGAGCACCGATATGTGGCTGGCTGGCGCCCCGGCGGACACGGCCCTGTCCATCCAGTACGAGTTCGAGCGTGTTCTGCGGCTCCACCAGATGCTGGTCTGGAACTACAACGTGCAATTCGAGAAGATTCTCGGCTTCGGACTCAAGAATGTCACAGTCGAGCACTCGACCGACGGGACTGGTTGGACTGCTCTGGGCGACGTGGAGCTGGCTCAGGCAACAACCACCGACACCTACACCGCCAATACCACCATAGACCTGGCGGGCGTGGCGGCCAAGTATGTCCGTCTGACCGTCAACAGCGGTTGGGGCACAATGGGCCAGTACGGCCTCAGCGAGGTTCGCTTCCTGCACGTTCCCGCGTTCGCGCGCCAGCCGCAGCCGGCTTCCGGCACGACGAATGTGCATCCCGCGACCACCCTGAGGTGGCGGCCGGGACGTGAGGCCGAACAGCATAATGTGTACGTGAGCACCGATGAGCAGGCCGTAATCGACGGCACTGCCGCCGCCGAGACCGTTTCGCAGCCCAGCTACGACGCCGCTCTCGAACTGGGCCATACCTACTATTGGAAGGTGGACGAGATCAACGACGTCGAGGAACCCGCCGTCTGGAGCAGCGAGGTCTGGACATTCTCCGTCGCTGAATCCATCGTTGTCGATGATTTCGAGACCTACAACGACACCAACAATCATATTTACGACACGTGGCTCGACGGGTGGGTCAATGACACTGGCTCGACCGTCGGTTATCTCAATGCCCCGTTCGCCGAGACGACGCTGGCCCACAGCGGCAAGCAATCCATGCCGCTGGCCTATGAGAACACCAACGGCGCCACGATCTCCGAGGCGGAGCGTTCGTTCGACGAGCCGCAGGATTGGTCCGGCTACGGGATCCAGAGCCTGTCGCTGGTCTTCTTCGGCGCCCCCGCCAACAGCGGTGGACAGCTCTACGTCAAGATCAACGGCACGAAGGTTTCTTACGGCGGCTCGGCCGAGGACCTGAAGATCGCGGCGTGGATTCCCTGGGCGATCGATCTGACAGGGCTGAACGTGCGGAACGTGACCACGCTGACAATCGGCATCGAAGGCGCCGGCGCATCGGGGATGCTTCTGATCGACAACATCCGCGTCTATCCCTACGCCAGTGAGCTGATCGAGCCGGTCCAGCCGGACGATGCGAGCCTGGTCGCCTACTATCCGCTCGACGGGGACGCCAGCGATGCCGCGGGCGGTCACCATGGGACCATTTCCGGAACCCCCGACTTCGTGCCGGGTTTCCAAGGCCAGGCCCTTGATCTGGCCAGCAGCGCCACGGTTCCGCAATACGTATCCGTGCCCTATTCGGCAGACTTCGCCATGAACTCGTTTACCGTCGCCGCCTGGATCAACGTAAATGATCTGGACGCGTTACGCGCGATCCTCGGGACGCGATTCAACAGCGACAACACGTTCGACGTGAAAGTCGAGGCAACGCGCGTCCACGGCGACATCGGCGACGGCAGCGTCTGGCTGAACACAAGCGTCGATATCGACGCCGCGCATGGCGGTGTTGTGGGTCTGAACGAGTGGCATCACATCGCCTACGCGGTGGATGATGCGACCGACACCGCCGGCCTGTATCTGGACGGCGTGCTTTCGGCGACCGTGGCCTTCAGCGGCACGCCACTGTTCATGAAGCCCGATCAGGAGCTTCGTATCGGCAACTGCTCGGGGACCGAGTACATGAACGGCCGGATCGACGAGGTCCGCATCTACAACCGCGCCCTGAGCATGGCGGAGGTCGCCGGCCTCGTGGACCGTCCGGGACCGATCTACAAGGGGTTCTGAAACCGGATCGGGCGCAGGCAACGCCCAAAGCAAGGCAATCAAGTCCCACATCGAGGGCAGGGCGCCCGCCAGGGCCCTGCCCTCGCTATCTCTCCCCAATCGGACCAGACGCGGCTTCGAAACGCGCCTGATCGCGAAGACCGCCGAGAGGCTCCGCAGGACTTTCGATTTTTCTGCGGAGTTTTGGCGCCGGCTTATCCGATGAATAGTGGAGATGGATGCAGCAGTATGTCAGTCGCCGCAGACGATTCAGGAGATTCGTCCGAGCCGTCTGCGGCGAAATGCGGCCGGCAACGACAGCGTGAACGTACGCAGCTCCGACGGCCTGTTCGGTACGAGCGACAACGTCATTTGCGCCGCTCGCCCGGCGGTTCGCGCCCGTGGTTTCCGGCGCAACCGTCCACAAGGAACGAGCTTATGGATTTGATTGTCAACTTCACGCCGACGGGAATGATCCCCACCAAGGCGATGACGCCGCACGTCCCGGTCAGCGTTCAGGAAATCGTCGAGGACGTGCACCGCGCCGTCGAGATCGGCATCACAATGGTGCATCTGCACGCACGGGACGAGGCCACCGGGGAGCCGACGTACCGCGCCGAGGTCTACGAGAAGATCATCGCCGCCATCCGGTCGTTCGCCGGCGACCTGATTATCTGCGTCTCCACCAGCGGACGCAATTTCAAGGACCTGGCGCAGCGAGGCGAGGTCCTCCGCCTCGACGGCAACGTCAAGCCGGATATGGGCAGCCTGACGCTCAGCTCGCTGAATTTCAACAAGGTGGCCAGCATCAACGCCCCGGATACAATCTTGTCGTTGGCTACTCGGATGAAGGAACGGAGGATCGTCCCGGAATTGGAGGCGTTCGACGCCGGGATGATCAACTACGCTCATTACCTCCAGAAGAAGCGGGCCATCTCGCCGCCGTTCTACTTCAACCTCCTGCTGGGCAACGTGGCGTGCGCCCAAGCGGATCTGCTGCACGCCGGAATCATGATCCGCGACCTGCCGGCGGATTCGTACTGGTCGCTGGCCGGCATCGGAGACTACCAACTGCCCGTCAATTCCGTCGCGATTGCGATGGGCGGCGGCGTCCGCGTGGGACTCGAAGACAACATCTACTATGACCGAGAACGCAGCAAGCTGGCCGGCAACGCAGACCTGTTGCACCGAGTACACCTGATTGCAGAAGCGAACGAACGGTCGCTCATGACTTCCGCGAAGCTGCGGCGGTTGCTGCACCTGGAGCCGGGCAACGGCCGCTACGGCCGAGCTGATTCGAAACCCGAAGCACGAAATCCGGACGAAAGCTGAAGCGCGAGACTCCCGTGCTCCGGCTCTTTCCGGCGTACGCGAGATCCGTATCGCAGACCACCAGCCGCTACAGGTACTTGGGGTGGATGCCGTACTTCTTGATCTTGTAGCCGAGGATGCGCTCGGTAATGCCAAGCTCCTGGGCGGCATGGCGCTGGCTGCCGGCGGCCTTCTTGAGAGCATCGACGATCAGCTCGCGCTCCTTGTTGGCGATGATCTCGGTCAGCGAGGGGTTGGCGACGACCTGTGTGCGGTCGATCATCTGGAGCGATGGGGGCAGGTGTTCGCTGCGAATCACATCGTCCGCGCACAGCAGGACCGCCCGCTCGATGCAGTTCTCCAACTCGCGAATATTACCCGGCCAATGGTAATGCGTCAGCATGTCGATCGCGGGCGTCGAGATCCGCAGGATGTGCTTGCCGTTCTCGGCCGCGAACCGTTCGAGGAAGTGGTCGGCCAACAACATGATGTCGTCCTTGCGCTCGCGCAGCGGCGGCAGATAGATCGGAAAGACGTTGATCCGATAGTAAAGGTCCTCGCGAAACAGGTCTTCGGTGATCAGCTCTTCGAGATTCTTGTGTGTGGCGACGATAATGCGGACGTTGGCCTTGATCGTCTCGATGCCGCCGACGCGCTCGAACTCGCGGAACTGAATGACGCGAAGAAGCTTGACCTGGAGGCTGGGCGGGAAATCGCCGATCTCGTCGAGGAAGATCGTCCCGCCGTTGGCCCTCTCGAAGCGGCCGAGCTTGCGTTCGACCGCGCCGGTAAAGGCGCCTTTCTCGTGCCCGAACAGCTCGCTCTCCAGCAGGGTCTCGGGCATGGCGGTGCAGTTGACCTTGATGAAGGGCTTGTCGGCGCGGAGACTGCTGTAGTGAACGGCGTGGGCGACGAGGTCCTTGCCGGTTCCGCTCTCGCCACGGATCAGCACGGTGGCGGAGCTCTCCGCCACTTGCTCGATCAGGCGGTAGACCTCCTGCATGGCGTTGCTGGTCCCGACCATGTTGCGCAGGTCAAACCGCGTCTTGAGTTCGCGCCGCAGCCGCACGTTCTCGTCCCGCAGCAACTTCCGCTCCGACTCGACCAGCTTGTTGAGCTTGATCGCCTGGGCCACCATTGCCGCGAGGATGTTCAGCAGCCGCACGTTGGCTTCGAAGCTGTCCGTTCGCTGGGCCTGCCGGTCCACGCTCAGGGCGCCCACCGTCCGGCCGTCGAGCTTGATCGGCACACAGAAGAACGCCGTACGCGTGCCATCCGCCGGCTTCCGCGCCTGCGTCTTGCCGAGGAATCGCGGGTCTTTAGAGATGTCGGCTACGACGATCTCCTCGCCGGTTTGCACGACTCGCCCGGTGATGCCCTCTCCAACCTTGTAGCTGCCGAGGCCTTTGGACTTCTCGCTGAGCCCGTGCGCGACGCGGATCGTCAGCGTCTCGGTCTGCGGATCCAGCAGGGTGATCGTCCCCCGCCGCAGCTTCAGGTGCGTGTCGAGCGATTTCAGGATGCTCTTGAGCGTTTCCTCAAGGTCCAGCGACTCGGCAAACGCCTTCGCCACATCGCTCAGGAGTCGTACTTCCGCCGATTGCTTTGCCTTCATGCCGGCCATGCCTTTCGTCCATTGCGGAAACGGCCCACAAAATTGTAGGCCAAGGGGAGGAATGTACAATTTTGTGCGTCCGCATGCAAGCGGAATCTGACTCCAAAGGCCCACCGGGGGACGTCGCCGGACGAGCACATTTGAAGATACCGGTCCGTTCCAGTCAAGTGTTCCGGGACGTTGTCCGATATAGACTCTCAGGTGGAACCCCATATAAGCGCTACCCATCTTCGCCGGGACACCGCAGATCAGGAACGACGCCGATGAATACATGGAGGAAGGCAGCTCAGGCCATCCGATACCGGCTCACGCTGCAAAAGCTGACCGAACGGATCCTGCCCAGGCTCGGAATCCAGATTCAATGCTACTACTGGATACAGGAAGGTCTGAACGGCAGCAAGCCACCAGGGTTGCCTCCAGACCTCGACGGCTGCACCTTCAGCGCCTTCGGGCCCGACGAGATCCGTACCCTTGTCACCGTGGTCCCGTGGCGGTCGGAGGCCGAGTTGCTCCGGCGGCTCGATGAGGGAAAACGCTGTTTCGGCTTGAAGCATCATGGGCAGATTGCCGGGATCGTCTGGTGCAACTTCGTCGAGTGCACCTATCCATGGCATCGCGTCCCCTTGCGAGAAAACGAGGTCTACGTGTTCGATCAGTTCACGCCCGATGCGTTTCGGGGAAAGAACGTCGCGTCCTGCCTGCTGTGTCAGACCTATGACGCCCTTCGAGGTATGGGGCGAGACACCTTCTACAGTGTGGTCGAGCGGTTCAACTCGTCTTCCGTCCGGGTCAGAAAGAAGGTCAATGCCAGATTTCTCGAACTGGCCGTCGGCGTCAACCTGTTCGGCAAGATCTGTCGCCACTATGTCATCAGGAAGTATCCCGCGTGATGCCCTGGCTGCATGAACCGTATCTGCACTTGCAGGCGGTGCATCGGAGCGGACGAAACAGAGACTTCTGAGAGTCTGACAATGAACATATGGGAAAAGGTGGGCCGGGCGATCCGATACCGGCTCGTGCTGGAAAAGCTGACGGAGCGGGTCCTGCCCCGGCTCAGGATCCGGATCGAGTTCTACTACTGGACGCAGGAAGGTTTGGTCGACGACTCGACGCAGGGCTGCAACTCGGGCACCGAGGACTGCACCTTCGGCGCCTTCGGCCCCGACGAGATCCGGACTTTTGTGACCCTGGTCCCCTGGCGGTCGGAAGCCGAGTTGCTCCAACGGCTTGACGAGGGGAAACTCTGCTTCGGTATCAAGCACCACGGACAGATCGCGGCATTCGTCTGGTGTAATCTGGCGGAGTGCACCTATCCGTGGCACCAGGTTCCCCTGCGTGAAAACGAGGTCTACCTGTTCGACCAGTTCACACTGGACGCTTTCCGAGGGATGAATATCGCCCCCTACCTGCGACGCCGCACCTACGAGGCCCTGCGCCGAATGGGGCGGGACACATATTACAGCGTCACCCATCGCTTCAACTCTTCTGCCGTCCGGTTCAAACAGAAGCTCGGCGCCCGGTTTCTCTGGCTGGCCGTCGGCATCAACCTGTTCGGCAAGATTCGGCGTCACGCCGTCCTGCGAGAGTATCCCACATGATGCCTGGCCCGTAGAGGCCCAGGAATAGACTCAGGGGACTGTGCTTCGGTCACCGCCGATGTTCAGGCTGCTGGGGCAATCTGGGGGACCATCAGCCCAGGCGTCTTCCGCCACCACCAAGCTATCGACGTGGAGAACCCGGTTCATGCCGTCTCAGATCAGACCGACGCGGTCGCGACGGCCACCGGTGACAACCTGCGAGCAGGATGCGTGCGATCCGCCGGGCCTGTGACAAATGCACCGATTATCGGCCTGATCCACGCATTCCCATCTTCGTAAAGCTACGGGCTGATCGTGCCGATACCGGAGATATGTCTGGGGCAGGCGGACGATACCGGTATATACGCCCCCCCGGATTCCGTGGCTTCTCAAGCAGAGCCAGAGGCAAGTCGTGTGTGGCCACCTGGCGTGGTCTCGGCAAGTGTGATAACACCAGAAGCAACGGGAAACAGACCAGATGAAGGACAAGAAGACGCCCGAGTTTCCTGCGACCTCTATGAACGGGGGATTCCTTGTCTACGGCTCGCCCGCCATCGAAGAGACGGAAATCCAGGAGGTCGTCGCGTGCTTGCGAAGCGGTTGGCTGGGAACCGGACCCAAGGTCGCTCAATTCGAGGAAGACTTCAAACGCTACAAAGGGGCCCGGTGTGCCATTGCGGTCAACTCCTGCACGGCGGCCCTGCACCTGAGCATGCTGGCGGCGGGACTTCAGCCGGGTGACGAAGTCATCACGACCGCGATGACGTTCTGCGCCACGGTGAATGCGATCATCCATGCCGGACTGAAACCAGTCCTGGCAGACATCGACGCCGTCACGATGAACCTCGATCCCGAGCAGGTCGCGCACAAGATCACCGAAAGAACCCGCGCGATCGTACCCGTACATTTTGCCGGGCGACCCTGTCCAATGGACACCATCATGGACATCGCCCGCCATCACGGTTTGAAGGTGATTGAGGACTGCGCCCATGCCATCGAGACGGAGTTCCGAGGGCAGCATGCCGGCACCTTCGGCGACTTCGGGTGCTTCAGCTTCTATGCAACCAAGAACATCGTCACCGGCGAGGGGGGAATGGTGATCACAAACGATCAGGAGGGTGCCGCCCGGATCAAGAGACTGGCTCTGCATGGCATGACGCAGGATGCGTGGCGGCGATTTGGCGACGAGGGCTACAAGCACTACCATGTCGTGGACTGCGGCTTCAAGTACAACATGATGGATCTGCAGGCGGCGATCGGCGTTCATCAGTTGCGCAGGATAGAGCCGTACGCGTCGCGCCGCCAGGCGATCTGGGATCGCTACACGAAAGCGTTTTCAGACCTGCCGCTGACTGTGCCGGCGCCGATCGAACCTGAAACCCGCCATGCTCGCCACTTGTATACGATACTTGTCGATCAGGCCCGCTGCGGGATCGATCGGGATGCCTTTCTGCAGGCCATGACGGCTCGAAACATCGGGGTCGGCGTGCACTATTTGAGCCTGCCCGAACACCCGTTCTATCAGGAGCGATTCGGCTGGCGACCGGAGGACTACCCGCAGGCCATGCGGATCGGTCGGCAGACCGTCAGTCTGCCCCTTTCGGCCAAGCTGAAAGAGGGTGACGTTGACAACGTCATTCGCGCTGTGGAGGGAGTACTCCATGCGTAGCGCGCCCGACGGAGGGATTCGGTGGATCGCACCGGCGCGCCGCGCAGCCTGCGGCTGCTCCATGCGTCCTCTACGAGATCGGATTTCGCGCCGTGCATGTTGAAGGGCAGACCATGCACAAGCAGGTTGTTATTCACAACGTCCACACCTGGGTCCATCTGACCGAGAACTGGCTCTATACCCAGGTGAAGTATCTGCCCGCGGAGGTGGAGAGCCACGTTGTCTGTCGGTCAACCGCGAATCTCGATGCATTCGAGGTGCCCCACATCCATTGTTGGCTGGATCAGAGCGCTTCCCGTCGTGCCCTGATCGTCCTGCAAGGACTATTGACGTTACGAACGCGTTTCCGTCGGCACAGTGCCCATCTCGTCGATGTCGCCAGAAGACACCGCGCCTCGGTAGTACACTCGCACTTCGGCTACATCGGCTGGAGCTACAAAGACGCAGTACGTCGAGCCGGGCTCAAGCATGTCGTTACCTTCTACGGCGTCGACGCGAATCGGCTGCCCTGCGAAGACCCAAGATGGAGGGCACGGTATCACGCTCTGTTCCGCCATGTCGATCGTGTACTCTGCGAGGGTCCGCACCTGGCGAAGCTGGTCGTACAACTCGGCTGCCCGCAAGAGAAAGTCACGGTCCACCACCTCGGCATTCGAATCGATACAATCCCGTTCCAGCCGCGTCGCCGCCGTGACGACGAGCCGCTTCGCGTGCTCATCGCCGCTTCGTTCCGCGAGAAGAAGGGGATTCCGCTTGCGTTGGAGGCTCTGGGCCGGATCCGGGATCACGTTCCGCTTGAGGTCACAATCATCGGAGACAGTGGGTCGACCGCAGAGGGGGTGCAAGAGAAAGCCCGGATCATGCAGGGGATCCAAAAGCACAACTTGACCTCGAGCGTCAGACTCCTCGGGTTCCAGCCTCACCGCCGGCTGCTGGAGGAAGCGTACAAACATCACATCTTTGTATCTCCCAGCCTCACAACCTCCAACGGCGACTGCGAGGGAGGCGCGCCGGTCGGTATGATCGAAATGGCCGCTTCCGGCATGCCCGTGGTCAGCACAAGGCACTGCGACATCCCCGAGGTCTTCGGATCAGACCGTGGGTATCTGTTGGCCGACGAGCAGGACGTGGGCGGCGTGGCCGAACGTATCCTCTGGTTGGCGGAGAACCCTGACGCATGGAACGAGATCACCACGAGCATCCGCCAACGCGTGGAGCAGGAATATGATGCGGTAAAGCAAGCGATACGGCTTGCTGGGATCTACCGTGACGTCGCCCTGCAATAGCCGCCCTGCCGACCGCCGGCACGTACTTCCTGGAGCCCTGTTTCGCCTCTGTGCTGTTCCATTCCGCCTTGACCGCTCTGTCTCGTCCGATGAGCCGTGAATCTTCAAAGAATTCCTGGTTTGGATGTCAGAAGATGCTGTGGAGAGCGTCTACGTAGATAAGGAGATCGACAGATCGCCGGTATGAGAGTCATGGTTTTTTGCATGGAGCATTGCGATGAAACGGAACTGCTCTCTGATGTCCGACGGACGTGAAGACCGTTCTGTTCAAGCTGACCTTTCGGCCTGCGAGAGCGCGGCAACCGACTATGAGAACCTTTTCGCATGGAGCGCGCGGGCCCGGCGGGAGACCGAGTACTTTCTCAACGGCCATATTCGCGATGCATCGGCGGGCTGGCCGACGCTCTCGGCACCCCGCCGGATCGTTGCATAAACGCCGCAGGCAGACCGCCCTGCGTCAACAAGTCACGTGGATCAAGGCCGCCTTGGGCTTGGCGAATTTGTTGTAGGCATCGATCAGCTCGGGTGTGGGCAGCGCGCAGAACTCGATGCGATGCTCACGGAGAAAGTCGCAACCCTCCGGCGTCAGTTCGGCGACGCCGGACTGGCCTGTTCCGATGAACACCTTCTTCGGGCCGCCCTTGCAGATCCTCTTCAGCTCCGCCGGGCCAATCTTGTGCGACGTGCCGTAAACCTCCTTGGCAAGTCTCTTCTTGCGCCTCTTGACCTCGCCACTGGCCAGGACATACACGTCGGTCTCATATGTTGTCTTGCCGATCGTGATTTCGCCAAAAGAGGTCCCCATGATTTCGGATGAAGCCGGCATAATCACATCCCCAATGTCCTGGATCGCGCCGCCTTCGCTGCGGCGTCGTGCGTCCCTATTATGAGCGGCGACCGGAAATCAGGCAAGCCTTCTTGCGACCGACCATGCGCACAGCCGGGTGGCTTGGACTCCCGTGTGCAGGACAAGGCGGCTGTATCGGGGCGTGGCTACTCGACCGCCGTCACGGTGGTGATGATCGCCATGACGACGTCGGAGAACGCCGCCTGACCCGGCGTGGAGGAGGTGGTCCTCAGGACGCGACCGCGGAGCGAAGTCCTCTGCTCCGCGGAGCGCAGCCAGCCCGTCGCGCGGTCCACGGTCCGATCGATCTGTGAGGAACCTCCCAATTGGCTGCTGACCGTCGTCGCGCCGACCTGATAGATGATGGGTTCGTCCTCCATGCCTCGCCGTCCCTCGGCAACGATCTCGCAGGAGTCCTCCTCAAGGACCGTTATCGTATAGTTGCCGGGTATCTCAAAGCGTGCCTCCAATCGGAGCGGGACGGGCCCATCCCACCGGCTGCCCTTTTGCACCGGCTCTTCGGGCAGGCGGACGATCAAATGGTCGAGCAGGCCACGAATCGCATCGGCTCCGAAGATGAAGGACTCTTCGAACTGCTGTTTCAGCGCCAGGGTCCTGCTCCGGCGTGAGCCATAGCGCTGGTCGGTCTTCGCAATGGCTTCCTCAGCCCTTTCTTTGAGCTGCTCCCGCATCATGTCGTCTTCAACCTCGACGCGGTCGGCCGCAACGGCCAGGAACAGTTCGTCGAATCCCGGATCCAGCAGTTCGCCCTGATCCGAAACGTGGATTGTGAAACACTTTCCGACGAAGGGCACGTAGATTCCCGCCATCGAGTCGGCCTCGCTCAGGGATTTGTCCGAATCGTACTCGCCCAGGACTGTTCCATCCATCTGGGTCCGGACCTGTATCGCACGGAGCGTGACCACGACGGGGATAGCCCCATCGGTTCGCGCCCTCTTCGCTTCGAGAGCAACCGTGAACGCTTGGGTGTTCACAAGCTCCACCTGTTGCCCAGCCTCCTGGGAGGAGATATCCAGCCGCGTGGTCACGCACAGGGTCGGTCCGGCTCCCGGACGTGGGTGGAATCGCAGGTGAATCATCTCGGCAGCAGGCGACAAGACCCTTTCAGGCGAGGCGATCTGTTCGGAAGGCGCGACCTCGCCAGCCGCCGATTCGGCCGAAGGCCCCATTTCAGCAACCTCTTGCTGCCGATGCCGAATCGGTGATTCCCCGACAGGCGCGGAGTCCCGGGAGCGGAGGAACAGAACGAGGCCGATGTGAGCTGCCGTCGCGGCGGCAAGCACGCCGACAACGAGGATGAGCCGGCGGCGGTTCGACCTGGCCGGCGTTGCGGAGGCTGTCGCAGGCTCCTTGTGGGGTTTCGCGACCGCCTCGGAAGAGACCGAAGCAACGGGTGCGGAGGCGACCAAACCCGTCGAAGCGTCAAGGAAGCTCCCGCACACAGGGCATTCCACGAAGATGCCTGCGGCGTCTGCGGGCACGTCAATCGCCCGACCGCACATCGGGCAAGCGATCGTCCGAGCCAGTATTTCCTCCGTCCGCACCGGCTCACCACCGGGGATCACCACCGCTTCCTGGCATTTCGGGCACCTGCCCCTCCTTCCGGCGTGGCGGCTGGCGACCTTGATCTTCGTGCCGCAACTGCCGCAGCGAAACGTGATGATGCTCGATTGGGAAGGCACCTCCACGGCGGTCCCGCATCGGGGGCATTTGCCACTCTTGCCCGCGTACTTGTCGTCCACGCGGATCGACTGGCCGCACTTCGGACAGGAGAACTTGATCATGGTTGGGTCCTCCGAACGGCCCCCACGGCCTGAACCATGACTTCTCGTTCGTCACCACAAATGGCATCTCGTGCATCTATGATACCACAGAAACAGGCCGAATCCCAAGCCCTCACCGCATGGCCATAGAAAAGGGGCTGTGAGCGGCGTGCTCACAGCCCCACGAAATCCTCTGTCTCCAGCCTGAAACTGCTGGTATGGCTGGAGGTGGCAACGTCCGACTACTGCGCTGCAACCGGTCTGCCGAAGCCGATGTCGTCGATGTAGACGGTGCCCGTGCCGCCGGCGACCGGGCTGGTCCGGTTGCCGACGCCGATGGTCATCTTCTCGACCGACGCCGGATCGACGCCGCCAAACTCACTCAGCGCAATCTGCCACGGTTGCCACTCTGCCGCCACGACGGCGTCCGGGTTCGCATTGCTGACGGTCGCGGTGTGCCCGGCGCGGTCTTCCAGCGTGATGTAGAGCGTCTGCGCCGAGTTCGTCGCGTCGCCACGGAAGTACAGCCTCAGACTGTCGCCTCCGCCAACGGTCCAATCCTGGGCCGAATCAAAGATCCGCTCCGCTTCCGAGTAAAACGGCGAAGCCGAGTTGTCGTACTGCAGAGGCATCGACTGCCGCCCGCCGTGGACGATGGTCCGCTCGGCGAACGGGGCGTTGAGGTAACCGACGGTGGAGCCGGTGTTGTTGACCCAGCCGTCCAGCCAGGTGTCGAAGATCGTCGTTTTGGCATCGACGTCGTCGTTGTAGCTCTCGAAATCATCCACCACCGCAAACTCGGCCGTCGTGAAGCTCCACAGGACGCTGGCCCACACCGGAACGTCGTCGGCCTCGTTGACCTCCTCGACCATCCAGTAGTACGTGGTGCCGAATTCCAGATCGCTTGGAACGAACGCGGCGGCGCTCACCGTCCCGGCCAGGGTCGCGGCGTCTGCAGCGGTCCCCAGATACACCTTGTGCGAGACGGCCTCGCGACCGGCGCGCCAGCTCAGAGCCGTGTCGATCGCCACGTCGGCAGCGCCGTCGGCCGGCTGGGGCTGGCGGGCTTGGGCGGGAATGAACATGAAGCGGACTTCGCTCAGGCCGTACTGGCCCATCACGCCCCATCCGCTGTTGACGGTCAGGCGGACGTACTTGGCCGCCACACCACCGAAGCTGACGGTTGTGTTCGCTGTATATGTGGCCTTGGCGGTGGGCTTGGCGAATTCGACGTCGCCCAAGGCGGTCCAGTCGGTCCCGTTCTGCGAGTAGGCGACGGCCACGTCCTTGAGCCCGAAACCGAGAATCAACTCGAACTCGGCGTTGTAGTTCCACACCAGCATCTCGTGGAGCTTATAGACACCATCGAACTCGTACTGGATATAGAGGTTCTCATCCGCAGGAGCGGTGGCCAGCCACATGTCGGTGGTCCTGGTGGAATGCTGGTCGTCGGCATCCAGTCCCGACCCGTTGACGGTATTCTCCGGCCCGGCGCCCTCTTCCGGGGTCCCATTGCTCGTCGCGGTGACGGTCTCGATTGCGTAGGCGAACGCTTCGGTCGTGAAGCTCCAGACCTCACCCTTGAAGATGCTGTTGGTCGGCGGTGCATTGACCTCATCGACGCGCCAGTAATATGTCTGGCTGAAGCCGAGCAAGCCGGCGGGATCATACGTCGTCGCGGTCTGACTCTGGCCGAGCAGCGCACCCATCGGATTGGTCCGGCCCGCGTCGTTGACGTCGTCGAACGCTGTCCCGAAGTACACATCGTGGGTCGCCGCGAACTCACCTGCCTTCCAGGCCAGAACGGCGTCTCGCAGAACATCCGTTGCCTTATCGGCGGGAGCGGGCTCAGAGGCCAACTCTTTGACGCCAAAGATCCCCATGGCCCTGTATGCCCCGAGTTCTGCGACCTCGTGGTCCGACAGGGCGACAGCGGCAAAGGCGAAACTATCCAGTTGGCACCCGGCGTACGCGGTGGCATCCGAATCCGAGAGGATCGTGAACTGCCCCTCGTCCTGCTGGGCGTTCGTGTAGAGGCTGCTGTTGCCGTCAAGACCCTCGGCGCCGAGGTTGTCAAACACCTTCATTCCATCGACATAGACATCCCGGACCCAACTGCCATCCTCCAGCCTGCGCACCACCACCAGGCGAACCCATGTCTGCAACGGGACGACCCCAGGATCGGAATAAGAGCCCGAACCGACGGACCCATCGGCGGCGACCCAGAAATCGGCGGCATTATAGTTGTTATATCCCGTGTTATAGACGGGCAGCCAATCGGCATCCATGGCCTTGAGGTCAAAGACCATGGTGTACTCGTTTGTGTAGCCACCCCCTCCGTTCTCGACCAGGTCGTCGATGTCCACCCGCAGGAAGTCATCCGGGCCTGTCTGCGTGAAGATCGCCTTCCCCGCGGAGATGCGGATCGCAGCCGTCGTCGGATTGCGACGAATCAGACTGGCGGGATCTGATGCCCTGTCAGTCGGAATCTCGTGCGCCGGATCGAAGTCACGTGTGAATCTCCACTCTGCCCAGGGAACTCCCTGTGGCTCGGAGAATCCATAAACTGGACGCATCCACAGCAGGCTCAAAAGCAGTCCAAGGTGAAGCAGTCCCGTCTTCATTGTCCCACCTCCCAAAAGGTCCACTTAACAGGTCCACATATCGCCGACTGCGCTGCCTGGCTGCGCATGTGTGAATACGAGCATACCTCCCTGCGTTCGCCGGCAGAAAGGAACGCACCAGTCCCCAAGCTAATGCATTTGGGCAGACAAATCAAGATGTCGCTTTCTCTGAAGGCCGCCGTCAATACCTGTCGCGGAAGCTGCTCAGCCACTTCGGCCAATCCGCGTCGGAGCCGGTCATCGGATTGTCCGTGTTGTAACTCTTGTGCCACTTGAGCCTCCAAAGAGCGCGGAGCGGGACGGAGGCTGCCGAACCATCCAGAAACGCCGAGTTGATCGCTCCATTGTGGCGGTCGATGCAGGTCAAGCGCATCGCCTCGAATCCCCAGTCCCCCCAAGCGTTGTTCCATTCGTACGGCGGAGGCTCCTCCTGCAGAGGGGTGTTGTCGTCCTCGGGAAAGACATCGACATAGACACAGTCCATGAACATCGGGACGTTGACGGCCCCGCGCACGCCAATCGTCCGCCAGGCCTTCTCCGACGGGAATCCCCAGAACGACGCGACGCCGGACGGTGGAGAGGAACACCACTCGTTGAGCCCGTAGCTGCCCGTGTCGAAATCGGCCCACCAGTTGCCCGACGTCGCCGGATCGAAAGGACCCCAGCAGGCCAGAGTGCCTCCATGGCTTCTGTTTGCGGGGCCATCTCGCACAACTCTCGTGACAGGGCAGAAGCGTATCTTCTTGTCCCTGTAATAGGGCAGCGTGGCCCCGATCCAATAGGCCTCTTGCGCGCTAAGGCCACGGCCTTCGACACTTTGCGGCAGCCTGCTCTCGTTGTCGAGGGCATACAGGTGGAAGACCTGTCCCCACTGTTGGAGGTGGGACCGGCAGACAACCGCCTGCCCCATTCTTCTCGCTTTTTGCAGTGCAGGCATGAGAAGGGCAATGAGAAGGGCAATGACAGAGACAACCACCAGCAATTCGATGAGCGTGAAGCCCATCGGACGAGCACCCTTTGGCCACGCTGTGCTCTCAGGCACCATAGTTGCCCCCAGGACGAGTGCGGTTTCCGTCTCGGTGAGCCCCGGCCGAAGGCCGGGGTTTTCTATCCGACGTTGCCCAGACAACTTCGCCCGGCTATGCCTCCGGGCCGTGTTTTGACATCATACCATCGTCGCCTCCGTTGTGCCTACCCCGCTTGCGAGGTGTTTCCGGTCTTCCGCAGTGAGCCTCTCACATGCATCGGCCACGGCCTTGTCGCTCGTCGCGTTTGCCCTCGCCCACTGATCGTGCCGGGGGCAGAATTGGGTTCGGCCATAGGGCAACTGCTGCAGAGGGAGGCATGCCGAAGAAGGAATAGGATAGTGGGTCTACGGATTCCGACATGGGAACGGGGCAGAACTGATGCCCGGAACTATTGTGGTCGGGTGCAGTGCTTGGGTATCATAGGACACGTGGCGTGAAGGAGCATGATCTATGAAGCCAAATGGGAAATCCTGGTTGAGAGGAGACACAGCCATGAATCGGACTGTTGAACGTCGTGACTTCCTGAAATACGCCGCCGTGGCGGCAGGAACTGCCGTGCTGGGGTCGTCGGCCCGGGGCGAGGAGCAAGCCAAGGGGGCCAGACTGCTCAAGGCGCTGCAATCCAACATGCTGCCAAAAGATCTGCTCGACGCACAAAAGCTCGCGCTGGCGAGAAAGTGCGGCTTCGAAGGAATCGAGCTGAATCGGCCCCTGGAGGACCTCACCGCTGCAAAGGAGTTGGGCGCCCAGGCAAGACAGGCGGGCGTACCGATCCATTCGGTCGTCAACGGCTGGGGCGGACCGTTGTCGGACCCCAAGCCGGAGAACGTGGCCAAGGGCCTGGCGGACATGGAACTGTCGCTGCGATGTGCCAAGGCGGCGGGGGCGGACGCCGTGCTGTTGGTGCCCGCCGTTGTGAACGACGAAGTCGGCTACGCCGAGGCATGGGAGCGCTCGCAGAAGAACATCCGAAAACTGCTGCCGCTGGCGAAGGAACTGCAGGTGACCATCGCCGTCGAGAACGTCTGGAACAAGTTCCTCCTCAGTCCGCTGGAGTTCGCGCGTTACGTGGATGAATTCAACGATCCGTGGCTACGGGCCTACATCGACGTCGGCAATATGATCCTGTTTGGGTTTGCGCAGGATTGGATCCGCACCGTGGGCAAGCGGATCGTCAGAATCCACCTGAAGGACTTCAAGCGTCAGGGCTTTCAGTGGACGAACCTGCTGGACGGCGACGTGAACTGGCCGCAGGTCCGCAAGGCGCTGGATGAGATCGGCTACCGTGGCTACTTGACGCCGGAGCTCTCCGGTGGCGACGAGGCCTATCTGACCGACCTGTCGAAACGCGTCGACAAGATCATCGCCATGAAGGCCTGACGCGGGCAGCTGTGCTCCGTGGAGAGCAGCAGCGCACGCCAATGGACCATGATGCGTATGATTCACGCGGTGGACCCGCCCTGGGCCTTGTCGCACATCGGGCTGTGCGATGCGCGTGGGTCTCAGGCCTCTCTACCGTTTGGCCGCAACCGACGTCACGATCAAAGCGTACGGCAGCAACAGCAGACGCCCAGATAGAGCTTGACTGCCCCGGTGCTGCCGCGGAAGATACCTGACATGCGGCCTTGCACCGTTGGCCGCATGTTGTTCGGGAGGCGGATCGTCCCGAGTGTCTCGTCCGCGATACCGAAGGGGGATGTTTTTGACGTGGTGCGGGCAAGACGGCTGTAGCGCAGACGCATCACTCACGATGTCCGATGCATGGGAGGTTGCAGCCATGAAGACGTACGGTGTCGGCGTGTTCGGGATCGGCTGGGTCGCGGGAGAACACATCAAGGCCTACAGGCAGAATCCCCATATGAGGGTTGCGGCGCTGGCCTCGCGGCATAGGCAGTCGGCCCAAGCCGCCAAGGACAATCTGGCCCTGGACTGCGAAGTGATGGACACATTCGACGATCTCGTGCGGCGCGATGACGTCGACGTCATCGATATCTGCTCCCCGAATGTATTGCATGCCGAGGAGGCCGTTGCCGCCGCCGAGGCGGGCAAGCACGTGGTTATTGAGAAGCCCATCGCGATGAATCTCCGGGAGCTTCAGGCGGTTCGAGACGCCGTGGTCAAGGCGAAGGTCAAGTCCCAGGTCGGCTTCGTCCTGCGTTGGAACCCGCACATTGCGTCGATCCGCCGCATGCTCGACAAGGGCGGCCTGGGTGACCTTTACTATGCAGAGGTCGATTACTACCACGAGATCGGCCCCTGGTGGAGCGGATGGCGCTGGGGGGTTGCCACCCGGGAAGGCGGGCCCAGCGCCAGCCTCGTGGCCGGTTGTCATGCCGTGGATCTGCTGCGTTACTTCGGCGGCGACGTCGAGGAAGTCTTCGCGTATGGTGCGTTTGGCCACCGCAGAGACTATGAGTACGAGCCGACCTATGCGGCCGTCGTCAAATTCCGCAACGGCAAGATCGGCAAGACCGGTTGCAGCTTCGAAAACGAGTGCCCCTATGTTCTCAATATCGTTCTCCACGGCCACAAGGGCTCGGTCCTGAACGAGAAGTTCTATACGAAGGAGTGGTTCCCGGGTCAGAAGGGCTGGCAGCAGTTCAACAGCACCTTCGCCGAAAGCGGCGACGTGGCCCACCACCCCTTCCAGGGGATGGTGGACGATCTGGCCGCCGCGATTGTGGAGGACCGGGAAGCAGCGGCCGGCATACAGGAAGCGTACAAGTCGCACGAGCTCTGCCTGGCGATCGACCGCTCGATCGCGACCGGCCGGACCGTGAGACTGCCTTTGACCGGATGAGGCGAGAGAGGCGCCAAGGCCACCGTCAGGGCCGATTCGAACAGCGGAAAAGGAGAATGCAATGGCAGAGAAACTGGCAATCGACGGTGGCCCGAAGGCCGTGACCAACATGCTGACCCCGTGGCCGCGGTTCGATGAGAATGCGATCAAGGCGGTCGAGCAGGTGCTGCGCTCGGGCAAGGTCAACTATTGGACCGGCCCCAAGGGCATGGAGTTCGAAAAGAAGTTCGCCGCCTGGCAGGGCAGCCGGTTCGCGATCAGCACGTCCTCCGGGACCTCTGCCCTGCACGTGGCCCTCAGCGCCCTGGGGATCGGCCCGGGCGACGAGGTGATCGTACCCAGCTACACGTTCATCGCCAGCAGCTTCTCGATCGTGCAGGCGGGTGCGATTCCACGTTTCGCCGATGTGAACCTGGACGATCACTGCATCAGCGTGGCCTCCGCTGAGAAGCTCGTCAATGAGCGGACTCGGGCGATCATGCCGGTGCACCTCTACGGCAACGTCTGCGATATGGACCCGATCGTGGCGTTCGCAAAGAAGCACGACCTATTCGTCATCGAGGACAACGCCGAGGCATTTGGCGGTGTCTACAAGGGCAAGAAGACCGGTACCCTCGGGCATATCGCCGCATGTAGTTTTTGCCAGAATAAGACCTTCACGACCGGCGGCGAAGGCGGGATGGTGACGACGGATGACGAAGACCTCGCTTGGAACGCCCGCAGCTTTCGCGATCACGGCTATGATGTCAAGGAGCGGCTGCACCTGCTGGAGCTGGAACAGAAGCTGCCTTACATCCACAACATGGTGGGCTGGAATTACCGCATGACGGAGATGCAGTCGGCCATCGGCCTGACCGAGCTGGAGCGGATGGACACGTGGAATATGCCCAACCGGCGGCGCAACGCCCATATCATTATCGACGCCGTCAAGGACCTGCCCCAGATCAAGTACCTGCCCGTGGACACGCCCGAGCGGCAGAACGGCTGGTACGTGATGGCGTTCTCGCTGGACATCGAGAGCATGAGGTGCGACATCACGGAGTTCGTCGCGGCCGCCGGGGCCGAGGGGGCGCCCTGCTGGAGAGTCTTCTGGCCTCAATGCCATACGGAGAAGGCTTACACACAGCACAACGCCTTCGGACGGAGCGGGTTCCCATTCAAGTCGAAGGAATACACAGACCCGCGCAGCGCCGATTACCGTCACGTGGAGGTTCCCAACGCGATCTGGCACCAGGACCATACCTTCACCTGTTTCGCATTCCCGACGTTCACGGCGGACGACTGCCGTCAGATCGGTGCCGCCTTGAAGAAGGTGATCCAGGCCTATGCCCAGTAGAGGAGACCTCGCTATGCGGAAGATAGGATACGCCATCATTGGTTTCGGCGGCATCGCGGAGAACCGCATCGCTAAAGAAGGTTTCGGCATGGACGGCAGCCGCTTCGCTGGACATCCAACCGCTGCCCTGGCGGGCGTCACGGATACCAACGTCACACGCAAGGATGCCGCGTCGCGACTGGGGCTGCGGTGGTACGACTCTGTGGACGCGGTTCTCGAAGATCCAGGCGTAGACGCGGTGTTCATCGCCACGAACAACCGGTCCCATGCCCCTCTGGCACAAAAGGCCATGGAGGCCGGCAAGCATTGCCTTGTCGAGAAACCGATCGCAACGACGTTGGACGATGCCCGGAGGCTGCAACAACTCGCGCGCCAACGGCAGGTCAGCCTGGCCGTGGACCATATGATGACGGAGAACGCGTACAACCAGCGGGCTCGCGAACTGGTCGCGGCAGGCGCTATCGGTGAGGTCAATGACATATCCCTGCACATGGAGTTCTGCTATGGCTCTACTCCCAACGAGGCCGCCACCTGGCGATGCGCCGATCCGTTGGAGATCGGTGGGCCTGTTGGCGATGTGGGCAGTCATTGCCTCTACATGGCGGAATTTCTTCTGAACGGCACAGTGAAATCCCTGTCGTGCGTGTACACGCCCAGAACTCTGAACATTGCCGTTGAAAATGGAGCGTTTGTCCATTTCCGATTGGATACCGGCGTCCAGGGCACAGCGCAGGTGGCGTTCAATCGGCCCCGCGGCGGTCTTGGCGGAACGTTAACCAATCTCGGATACGAGATCTACGGCACAAAGGGTGTGATCCGGGGCTACGGCACGCTGTTCCAGTTGTCGGGGCATCCCGGCGAACCGGTCCCCATCCGTCTCGAACTGGATCGTTTCACAGATCCGGAAACGGTCAGAGTAGAGCAGGTCAGCAACATATACCAAGCGGTCATCGGTCGTCACGCTCGATCTATCCTCAACGGCAGGCTGTTAGAGGCTGAGGATGCTCTGCACAACCTCGAACTTGTGTGTGCATGTCACAGATCTGCCGACCGGCAGGGGCGGTGGATCGACCTCTGATGAACGATTGCCTGACGATAAAGACTGGGATAAGGGCCGGTTCCTCGATACTCGGCCGGTGATGCTCCGCAACGTCATGTTGGCGGCGCGAGAGGCGGGCTGAACCACGGCCCAATTCCAGGACTACCAACCCACGATCGGGGCTGCTTTGTCCCGAATCCCGTCGTGAACCCGTTCCCCTCGACAGCCGCTGCGTATCGTTACTGTGGAAAGGCAGACCTTGGCGCTTTGCAGGCTCGCATTCCACCTTTGGTCTGCGTCCACCTCACCTGTCTCTACAGCCTCTCGCTCCCTTTTCTTCCCCGGCTCTGCCTGCCCTTCCCCGCTCTGAAGCAGTCTGTCGTGATTCCGAAACCAGTTGTTCCGCGGGAAAAGGGAGGCAACGAACGGCCGCTGAACCTTGCGTCACTACTATCTCGAATGCCTCGTGTGAAGAACCACAGCCCCATATGGTTAGACAAACCTCAGGCGAATCCCAGTGTCCCCCACGGCTCCGGCACCTGTCCCGGACGACCAGGACCTCAGGATCGCCAGTCTGGCTCCTCACGGTTTGGGAAACAACGATTCGATCAACGCCAGGGTTTGCTCGACCAGTTCGCGCCCGCCTTCGGGGCCGATCTCGGTGCTCGCGGGAACCGCACCGTAAGCACCGCCGGCTACCGATCGGCGTGTGGGCAGGTACGTGCCGGCTCCCGTGAGTTGGACCACGAACGTCTGCACCGCTCGGCTGCGCTGCTGTATCTGGACGCCATAATCCAGGTACAACTCGAACGGATTGGTGGCGATAGCCAAGTCGCCCAGGCGTAGCACGTGGATCTCGCAGGGGAGCTTGGGACGCTCCCGCTGTAGCTGGAAGCGGTCTCGTACGCTTGCCCCCCACATGGTTCTGCGATACGCCTGCGTGATCTCCGTGTACCACCGGTTGTTTTGCCTGGTTTCGGGATGCTCTTCGATGGTGCGACGCAACTCTTCGTACCGTTGCCGCCAGCGCTCCGACTCGCTCAGCGCCGAGGCCACGTCTTCGGCTGAGACCTGCCGCCGCATGAGCTCCACCTGCGCCACGCGATGGGCGAACGTGGGGCTCCATTCGATGGTCTTTTCCAGGTGCGGCAGGACCGAAACAACCGCATCGGCCAGGCGCTGCGCGATCTGCTGCCGACGATTCCGCCCCGTGATGCGTTCCATCCGTTGTTCGGCGTTTTCGCGTGTGCTCCCGCGGCCAATCAGATGGGGCGACTGATCGCCGGCCGCAGACGCTTGCGGCAATACAAAAAGACCCGGGCCTAATCGACGCCGCAGCTCTTCGCGCGTGTCGTGCCAAAAGTCCGCGCTAACCTGATACAGACTCTCGCTGCACTGCGACGGACAGGCGACGTTGATCACAACGCCCGTCAGCGTCTTGTCTCGATCCCAGGTAAAGAGCAGGCCGACGCCGTGATTCTCGTATCCTTCGATGTGACTGAAATCGGGGCGCTCGGTGGGCCCGTACAGTTGCGACTGGCCCGAGTCGTATACCGTAAGCCGATTGTGGCCGACGACGGCGGAGCCCAAGCCGAAGCCGATGCCGCCGGGCTTGCGGCTCTTCCACGCCTGCTCCACCGCCCCGGCGATGCGCACCGCAGCGTACTCCCGGTACTCAACGCCCGGCATAGCCGCCAGCTCGATGCCCCAATCCGCCCACGCGGGCGGAAGGTCCCAGCCATATTCTCTGGCGAGAGCAGCCTCACGATCCTGTGACCGATTGCCGAAGGCGGGGGCTGTGTGGGTATGGGTGGCGTTGAGGAACACCTTCGTCGGATCAAGCTCGGGCAGCTTCGTGCGAACGTGCTCTCGAACCCGATCGCGCAGTTGATCGCCGATGGCTACCAGGTCGCAACTGACCAGGACGGCCCAATCTCTCGTGGCCCCCTTCTCGACCGCCTCCAGCGCCAACGCGGTGGCGGTCACGCGGTCCAGAATGCCCTCCGAGACACGGGCGTGGAATTGCCCGCGCAGCACCACGGGCTGGTCGGGTGTAATGTCCACCGTGGCCCAACCAATGCGGAGATGATTCGACGCCGGGTCATTCGCGAAGACCGTTGTCGGTGCAATCAGGATGGCGGTCAGCACCGCGGTGCGCAAGAACATCTTGGCGCTCATAATTCCTCCAAGTTTCTCCCGGCCGGACCGGCACACGGACACGACCTTTCAATGGTCCTGATGTTACCAGAGGATGAGAATAGCCACAAATGCAGAGCTTGACAAGTGTGGTACAGGGTGTACCTGTCAAGAACCAATCCTCCGTCTCGCCTACATAGTCCTCGGCGGCGATGTCCACGTCATCCCTATCGATCTTGTCGGGGGGCAGAACTGGCGCCGTCCAGATGAACTGCCGGCAGCGACTGAACACGAACAGCCACAGTGCCTCCGGCTTGGTCACGTTCTTGAGCCGTTCGCGGAGCAGCCCCCAGCCGTTCTGGCGGCTATGGGTATCCCTCAGCCGGTCAGTGACAGGCATTGCGATGACGGTGTCGGGCTTGAAATCCAACGAGGCAAGGCATTATCCTGGTATTCGTAGAATCGGTGGGAACTGGTTTAGTTTCAGGGGCCAACCTGGAATGCATCGACATTCGTAGATGTGGAAGGAGCTTGCTATGGGACGCGTCCAACCGGGATGCTTGGGGCGATTCAGGCATGTTTGCATGGGGCTTCTGATTGTGGTTTCATGCGCCTTGGGTCAGTCCTCTCCGGGGTCAACGTTCCCTTCGAACCAGTCCAATGAGGCCCAGGGAGGAATCACTTCCCGGCTCTTCACGCTTTCGCGACTCGGTCCGGAACACCTGGCGAATGCCGTCTATCGCAAAGGCGCCGAGAGGAACTCCTACATTGTGGCCTGGGGCGACCGCCTTCTCCAGTGGCCTTTGGCGAAGAATGGGGCGATGCGGGAAGTCTATCCGCGGCAGGAAGACTGGCGGTATAACAACGGCGGTTGTGCTTGGGATGTGGATGGGGACGGCGTCGACGAGATCGTGACCAGTCGTGGGCCGGAAGGGCATGGAGGGACCCCCCGACAGCATGAACTGGTCTGGTTCGACGAGGTGGAAGGTCGGGGCCAATTCCGGATACACACGTTCGCACGTATGGACATCGTCGAGTGGGCGGCCCCGCATGACATCCAGCCGTTGGAGGTCCAGGTAGGCGAGGAGCGGGTCCGGGGCGTCGTCTACAACGTATCGCGTCGTCAAGTGTATTTTGCCGAGGTTCCCCGCGATCCCGAGGCCGAATGGCTGATCCACGCGATCGGCCGCTTCCCGAGCGATATGCAGTCCGGCATGGAGATCGCCGACATCGATGGCGACGGACGCGACGACATCGTCAGCGGTATGTTCTGGATCCGCACGCCGCAGGATCCGCGCAGGGGCAACTGGTCATTCTACCGCTATGGAAAATGGCAGGAGAACCAGTGGGCGGGGATGGTCAAACCCAAGGTCCAGGATATGGATGGCGACGGGGTGGCAGAGATCGTGGTCACCGAGGCGGAGATTCCCGAGGCGCGGCTGGCGATCTTCAAACGCGGGGCCGACCCCACGAAGCTATGGCAGACGCATCGCCTCGATAAGGGACTCTACGCCCCCCACAGCCTCGAGGTGACCGATGCCGACGAGGACGGGGACTATGACATCATCGCCGGCGAGATGACCGCCGGGGGCTGGGACTTCCCAATGCAGGAGAATCCTACCATCTGGATCTATGTCAACCAGGGCGGCCTGAGCTTTCACAAGGGCCCGCTGGCACAGGGCGAGGGGGTTCACGAGATGAAGCTGGCCCCCGTGAGAATCGACGGCATGCAGGTCCTGTTTGCCGCCGACGAGATTCAACTCTGGAAGTTCTCGGAGATGGATACACACGTGGGATTCTGGTTGATTGTACCGCCACGCCGCTCACCTCGATAGTAGCATATCAGGAATCGTAGAAGAACCTGCCTGTACCTGTCAGGCGCCGGTGGGACGATCATGGAAACCGGCCTATTGCTCTGGGGCATAGGCACTCACGTCCCGGAGTTCCGATCTCGCGTTTTGCCCCTTGCGAGGCTATACTGTACGCGGAATTGGCTTCGCTTGCATCGTTTTGTGAAGCCTTGGAGGAGGCCCCGTGCCGGAGAATCTGAACTCGCTCAATGCCGCTGTCTCACTTGCAGGGCGGTTCCAGGGCCGCCTGACAGGCGCACCCTGCCCTGTCTCCGCTCTCACCGAACCCCGCTTTCAATAGTCAGTCATGATTCCAAGACCCCGTGTTCCGCAGGGAGAGCGACACATGGAGCGTCTGCTGGATTTCGGCCTCGAATCTGCCTGCTTAGCTGGCGGAGGTGGCATGCTCGTCTTTGGACTGCCCACCGTTCGAAGAGATCCGATGGAATGAGGCCGGGAGCCATCAGGGGTGCGGCAAGTGCTTCTGCTCGGCGTCCGTCGGAGGCCAGTGTCTGAAGGTGGACCACATGCCGGGGCTGCCAGCGTCCCATGCCTCCTGGCTCCAGACCTTATCCTTCTTCCGGTACTCGACGTGGCCATCGTAGAAGGCCAGGTTGACCCCCTCGCTGTGCCGGTAGAGCGTGGGGCCGTCACAGCCGACGTCCTTGTAAGGCATGATGGTGTCCTGGCCCAGGACGTCCCAGCCCTGGACGTAGTTCGCCCCCTTCCACCAGAACCACCAGTCATTGCTCTCGCTGAAGAAGAGCTTGCTGCCGGGTGTGGGCACAGTCGTGTTCTTGTGGCCGGCATAGCCGAAGGCATACCAATCCGAGTAGTACCAGTCCGTGATGTTGGTACCATAGCTGAGGAAGTTGCTGTAGAGTCGATCCGGGCGTTCCTGCATGCCGACCAGATCGCTGGGGCAGCGGAACTCCTTCGGGGAGTGCCAGTCGCTCTCCCCCTCGCCCTGCTTGGCCTTGTAGCCCAGCAGTTTTCGAAAGAGCTGGTTGGAGGGCCAGCCGATCTGGCTGGTGCTGCCACTGCCCTGCGGGCGGTAGATGATGGGCACATACCAGCCGTCCGATTCCTCCGCGTACACGACATTGGCCAAGCCCAGGCTCCGGACATGATTGCTGCAGACCATCCGTTTGCCCAACTCCTTGGCCCTCATCAAGGCGGGCATCAAAATGGCCATCAACAGGGCGATGATGGAGATGACGACAAGCAGCTCAATCAGGGTGAAAGCTCTCTTCGTTCCCATGGCGAGTCACTCCCGGGACCTGGCTCCCTTCTGACCCCGTTCGGCCATGCCACCGAGCCGTACGATACTATTATACCAGCGCCTCTGCCTTGCACCTAATGTATCGGAGCGGAAAAGAATGTCAGAATAGGGGCTGGCAGGCGCGGCCAAGTGAGGGCCATCCAAGTGCCGGTGGAACCATGAAGGGCCGGTTTCTTCTCAGGCAAGGCGCCGCCGGAACCAGCCACATCCAGCGGTGGGATCTCATCCGCCGGGCCGTCCAGCGTCAGCTTGACGATTGTGTCAATGCGGCGTGAATCCGGGTGGGGAACCGTCAACGTCATACCGGAATCCGTCTGAACCACGGACGCCGTGCCGCCTGCGAGCAACTGGCTCTTGATGATCTTCTTGGGTAGCGGTGGCAGCGCGAGCCTTTCGTTGTCCCACTGCAGCACATGGACGTAGATGATGTTCCCCTTGCGGGTGCTGACCAGCGACGAAGTGGGTTTGAATGGTCCGCCGCGCGTGCCGTAGATGCTCTCCCCATTTCTTTCCAGCCACGACCCGACCTCCCGGAGCACCTCGACCTGCCGCGGTTCTATCCGTCCGTCCGGCATCGGACCCACGTTGAGCAGCAGGTTCCCATCGCCGCCAACGGTGCGAGCGAGAATATGGATGACTTCCTTGGCCGACTTGATGGTGTCGTCCGGCTTCCACGACCACTGCGTGCCGAGCGTCATGCAGGTCTCCCAGGGGCGTTGGTCGTCGTACTGGCCGATCCGCTGTTCCGGGGTGTAGTAGTCGGCATTCCCGCTGAGGATCTGGTTGTCGTTGTTGCCGACACCAAGGTCGAGGCGATTGTTGATAATAATCTCCGGCTGCATACTCCGCACAATCGCGTACGTGCCGGGCTGGTCATAGAGGGGTTCCTGGCCATCCCAATCGAACCAGAGCAGATCAATGCGTCCGTGGTTGCCCAGCAGCTCCTTTACCTGCTTCTGCATCCGAACCAGAAACGTCGCATTGCGCTCCGTACGGAAATCCGGATCGCGCCAGTCCATCGGGGAGAAATACCAGCCCAGCCTCATCCCTTCTTCATGCGCGGCTTTCGCCAACTCCTGGCAGACGTCACGCTGAAACGGAGTGTTTGCGATGTTGTAGCCATCCGTCTGGGAATGCCATAGCAGAAAGCCATCGCAGTGCTTTGCCGTCAGCACCATGTATTTCATGCCCGCGGTGCGGGCGGTGTCCACCCACTCCGACGCGTCAAACTGGACCGGATTGAAACGCTGATAAAGGCGGTCATAGACCTTCACCGGTGTCGGGCCCTTGTTAGGACACTTGGGATTCGAATTGGCGCGTGACCAGCTGATCTCCAGCCCGGTCAGGCTCACTGGTCCCCAATGAATAAACATGCCGAACCGTGCTTGCCGCCACCACGCCATCCGGACCTCGCGTTGGGCTCTGGCATCTTCAGGAAGACTGGATGGACCGGGCTGCGCGATGGCGACCGACAGAGGGATCAGAAGCCCCAACGCAACAAATGCCACTTTCCTCATGGCTGCCTCCACAATCCACAGGTACGCTCGCGTCTGCCGGACTTCAAAGACACAAACACATGCGAAACCATGAATGAGAGAATAGTAGGTGGGCATCTGCGCGTCAAGGAGACGACAGACCAGGAAGACCCCTGACCTGCCCACCGTCCGTAGGGCAGGTCAGTAATGCACCCAATCATTCGATCATATTCTCACTGCAGACTGGACCAGATTTCGGGGGGCAGGTCACTGGCAAATGGATTACAATCACTACTGGCCGCACAGTTCGCTGGGCTATATGAGCCCGGCGGCGTTCGCGATGAGTTGTTCTGGGCCTGACTCCGCCACGCTTCGTCAGCCCCAGAACAGCGACAGCTCAAGACGCGCATACGGAGTGGGCCAGGATCAGGTGGGAAGGTCAGTGGATGTCCTCCTCTCTCGGAGGCTGACACATGAAGTCGGTGGCAGGCTGATGGTGGCAGAGTCAAATTTCGTATCAGTCACCACCCCGATTGGGGACCTGAAATCTGTCTGGATCGGGGAACAAAGACACACGAGAGTCTCCCAGTATCAGACCGCCTTCCTGACGGGTGCAACACGCCTCCGGGCTCAAGGACTCGAAAGATTCGCGACAGATTCGGTTGAGGCCTTTTCGCAAGGGGGTACCGGGATCTACAGTGACAATCAGATTCGGCAGCTGGTCAACAATGCGTATGCGGAGTTGCGGATTTATCCAATGGAAGAGCATCTGCAATCGCGCATGCAGAAATCCCTGTACTGGGTTTTGCCGATCCTGAAGAGGGCTTTACGGAAGCTCGTTGAAAAAGGCGACGTGGAGGATCTTCCTGAAGATCCGACGCACAGGATCCTGCAGAACCTCAAGAGATACCGCCTCATCCATGCCCCCAAAACGACTTTTGGCGCCTATATTGTCGAGGGCACATTGTATGTGGAAAGGCCGTATCTGGGGCTTCATATGCTTGAGGAAATCCTGTTTCACGAGCTGCTGGAAGCTTGTGGAGCATCTCATTATCAGGCTGTGAAGCTGACGCAGGATCACCTCTGGGATGCTCTGCTCCCTGAAAAGGAGTATGTTGCAGCGGAAACGGATAGCATTCCCGACGAGTGGGATGATGCGGATGCTGTTATTGACGAGATCTACACGCCCAGGAAGGCGGCAATTGAATCTGCGAATGCGGACATCGAAGCGGCCCAAGAGGATATCCAGACCGGGCGAGCTTATGATTTGCCTGAACAGAGCAATAAGGCACAGGAATTCTTCCATAGAAAATTCGAGCGGTTCAACAGAGCCGTCCACAACGCCACATATCAACAGGGAAATTATGTGGATTTGCGCAGCTTGCCCAACCATGTGGAAATCCATGTGATTGGCGATGTGCATGCCTGTTGGGATAATGTGGAATTCATCCTTAGGCATAGGGCCCAGTTCCTTCCCGGTACAACCATTGCGATCGGTGGATTTCCATTGTCCGTGCTGGAGAAAGTACAGAGAGGTGAAGCTGTGCTTCTCTTCAATGGGGATGTTGTGCACTACGACGTTCACAGTGAATACACGCTTGTACAGCAAAACTATATCCGGACCAAGGCAGGCCAGAACAAAGCATTTCTGAGGAAGAAAGAAGCTCAGATCATGCGCAAACTGGCTGATATGAGAGCAACCATGACCATTCTTGACCTGGTGATGGACCTCAAGATAGAGAATCCGGATCACGTGTATTGGATCTTGGGCAATCATGATGACTGCATCTATCGCGGTGCGGCAAAATGGAACATTCATCAGCATTCGCTCTATTGGCTTGCATTGAAAGAGCGATTTGGCCCATGTTGGGGGCATCACTACATCCGCTTTGTTGATGATTGCCCATTGGGGCTGGTTTGTGACGGAATGTATGCTTTCCACGGTGGATTCCCCAAGGAGCGCTTGGCGGATTATGAACAGTGCCAGAAGAACGATCCGGTCGTCAAAGAGTTTGTTGGCACAGGTTTTCGCAATCGCCATTTTGACGCTGAAATATCTTCCTTCCTGGAGGCAGAGGGGATCTTTTTTACTTTAATTCTTTTGAGTCACATGCCGGGCTTGTTGGAAAGGAATGAATACTGGGCATGGTTGCACAGCAATTCCGTCTGCATGATTTACGGCGCCAAAATCTACACGGGATATGCCATTTTCAGAAATAGAGGCAGTCTTGCCTTTGAAAACGTGACTGACCCGAGAGGCGTGGAGCTCACGCCTCCCAAGGATTTTGCCATCCCTGCGGTTGAAATCGAAGGCCGTTGGGACAGGTTAAGAGTGTATGTCAGTAACTTGCGTCTCGGCCATTACAGAGATTACCCATTGTACGACGAGACGCCTGTTGTGACGAGGCTCCAGAAGGAGGAACTCATTGAGGTGTCCATGCGGGAGAAAAGTGAACCTGCGGAAGAGACGCATGAGACCTATGAGTTGCCGCGTCAAAGTTGGCTTGCGACCCGTAAGGAAAACATGCGATTCATGCGGGATACAGCTTCGGCTGTCTGCCATGATGCCGTGATGGCCTTCGTCAGCGGGATTTGCTCTCTGGGCAAGAGACTCTGGGGCCTGGCTGGACTACTGGGTCGATTGATTATCCCTCTCATCGAACTATGGAGTGTATTGAAACGAGTACTCAGTCCTGTCGTGAGATCTATGGCGATCATAGCGCGTCCTTTCATTGGGGCAACACGCTATGTGATCCGACTTGTCGGAAAAGTCACAAAGGGCATGGGCCGTATCTTCACTTTCATGTATGACCAATACCGCAAATGGGGCTTGTCTGACCGCATGATCGTCTGTTTGACCGGCATGGAGGAAGGGTTCTTCAGCGGCATCTGGACATGCCTTATCAACCCGAGCTTTGAATCCATGCTGCGCTTGAATCCATGGACCGGAGTGATTCTGGGCCTGCTGGGGAATGTGATTCCGTTTCTGCTGTTGCACCACCAGCGCTTGATCTACAGAGGAGGTCATATCTGGCGCGTTCCTCCGGATGATACCAAGCGGGAGAAACTCCGCGATTATGGTTGGCTGATGGGTATGCGCGTGTCCTTGAATTTGATCTTTGTGCTGATGCTTCATTTTCTCCCACGGAGCATAAGTGGTTTCTTAGGATTACCAGTTCTCTGGATCCTCCACAGCGCGATCAATTTCTTGGGCCAGCCCATGGGGATGGTTTCAGACAAAACGGAATTCGCAACCCCACAAAGTGCTACGCTTTGCGTGGAGAGAACATTGAAAACATGAAGACATGGATCTTGTTGTACATGATTATCCAGATGGGCACGGCTCGTCCGCCCGCACAGTTCCCTGGGCTATGCGACGCCGGCGGCGTTCGCCGCCGCCTGTTTGGCTGCGGCTCCGGCTTCGGCGGGGCCTGCGCCTTCGCCAAACAGGACAGAAACAGTTGACAATCCTCTACTCACAACTGGTACATAATCCGGGGGCAGGTCAGGGCCTGCCGCCGGATTCGTACCGCCCATCCAATCCTGCGGGGTGAATCAGCATTTAAGGTCTTTTGCCACAACTACTTGCGGTAATCGTCGGCGGCAAAGCTCTTTGGGACCCCTTGACATCTGCAATGTGTGTGGTAGAAAGAGTCTGAGATTCGGGAAGGAGCTTGTGAACGGAAGTGTATTGATGCCGAAGGGCCAGATTCAGCACACCCTGTCGCTCAAGAGCCCCACAACAACCCGAGAGAGGGCCGGCGCCTTCCGCCTGGTACCGTTGATATTGGTTGTGTGAAATCTGTTGGGACGTCACCGTGGTTGAAAGCTAGAGGGAGAGAACGATGGAGTATCGACAAACACGGGTGGACATCGTGAAACGATACTCAGGCAGATACGACTCAACGAATCCGGGCCAGCCCGGATGCTTCGAAAGGGCGAATTGGCTGACAGCCTGCCTTGGCTGCTTCAAACGCGGTGCGGACAGCGGACCGCGCGTCGGGGCAGCCACAGCGGCAAGCATGCTCGCTCTCATGATGATCTGCGTTCTTCCTATGGCACGGGCTCAGGAGGCAGCCGCGGACTGGCGGAAGCGATTTGACGAAGTATATCGCCTTGAGAACGATGAGGTTCTGCGTCGTGTTGCCCCCCCTTTCATTCCTGAACGCGAAAGGTATTACATCGAAGAGTTTTCACGTACGGGCAGAGCACTTCCCAAGCCACCAGACAATATCACCTTTCAGTGGGACGGTGCATCGCACCTTTGGGGAGAGGAAAGAACCAGTGGTAGTCGGCCACTTGGAGAGGTTTTGGTGCATACTCTTGGATTGACGGTCTCCGACTTCGAAGGCCCGAAGAATCTGCTCGAACTCGACATACCCGGTGATTGGATTCTGCGAAAGGGTGCTTCTCTGGAGGACAAATTACATGCGCTCGAAGAGATTCTTAAAGAGGACTTCGATCGGCAAGTATGCTTTGTTTGTCGCCAAGTAGATCGGGAGGTCATCGTGGCCCGGGGACAATTCCACTTCCGTCCTCCAACGGGTACGTATGATGATAGTAGGGTTCATGTTTACGGCGACATCCTTCTGGATCAAAGTACGGGTATGGGAAGTGGCGATTTGAGCAGATTTCTACGAACGGTAGATAACTGGCTCGACTTTCGCGTCGTGGATGAAACGCGAAAAGGAGGAAATGAAGATGATCAAGCGAGAATTCCATGGGCCCTCCATCGGGATTCTCATCATGCGGAGATGATGGATGAGGATCGAATGGCCACAGTGAACAAGGTCTTGGCTAACCTGGCCAGGCAGACCTCGCTTACATTCACGATCGAGCGTCGCCCTGTAGACGTCTGGTTTGTCGTCGAGGTCGAGGAGGAATCTGCCACGGCGCTGCGCATTTCCCGGATGGCGACGCAACGGGCCAACGAATTGGGCGTCGACGTTCTGCCTTTTCCAATGCTTGGACTGCCTTATGATTTTGCGTTAACCTCAGTTGAAGGCCAAGTCATAGATTCGAAGACATTTCGGGGAAAAGTGTTGCTGGTAGATTTTTGGGCGACCTGGTGTTGGTCCTGTATAAAGAAGATACCAAGAATGAAGGAATTACATGCCAAATGGCATCCCCAGGACCTGGAGATAGTCAGCGTCAATCTTGATCTTGACGAACGCACAATGGCGAACGCTGTCAAATCTCTATCGATGCCTTGGCCACAAGTCATGGCTCCAAACGAGCCCCCTGCTCGTGAGCTGTGGTACCAGGCAACGGGGATCAGCACGATACCGCGTTGTCTTATTATCGATCGTCAAGGAATACTTCGAGCAGACTGTCGTCCGGAAGAGCTGGAGCAAGAACTCACACACCTCATCGGATTAGAGACTCCGTAATAGCATCCGGCATCTTCTGTGTAACCCTTCTGTTCGTTTTGGGCACGTATTTCGTTCTCTTGAGAACATTGTCTGGCCGGACTCCTTCAGATGACGTAGGATATCTTTCGCACATTGTACTGGGACGTGAATAGAGTCCTTTCTCTGGTCGATGGTGGATAGGTCAAAAAGAAACCACTCGCTCAGAGAAAGGACGTAATGATGCAGAACAGTACA
>Ga0209606_1000158_pt1 | contig 114675 bp, 108 predicted proteins | sample AD_UKC057_MetaG_FD_184412 | JGI IMG/M metagenome (GOLD analysis project Ga0209606, IMG submission 184412) | Active sludge microbial communities of municipal wastewater-treating anaerobic digesters from USA - AD_UKC057_MetaG (SPAdes) (version 2) | ecosystem: Engineered > Bioreactor > Anaerobic...
CATACCATTTTACGCAAATCGTGTCAAGAGGAATATTCATATTTGTTAAATTATTTTAACTATTTATGGTAATTTCTCACTTTTGACGAAGACGTCAAGTTTGTTCAGGTAGGCCATCTGCAGCAGTCCCCCCTCGTCCCTGCGGCGGAACGGTCTTCCGGCGTCCGCGGCGGCGGGCGCCTCTTCCTTCGGTTTTTGCGCCGGCGCCTCCTCCCGGGGTTTGGCTCCCACCGTGGCCTTCCGGCGCGTTTCTTCATCGGCCCGTATCCTGGCCTGGGCCTCCGCCTTGCGCCGTTCGAATTCCTCCGCCGCGCGAAGCTTGACCTCCTCGTCGATTTTCTTCTGCATGGATTCTTCGGCCTTGCGTTGGGACTCTTCCTCGGCCTTGCGTTGGGACTCTTCCTCGGCCTTGCGTCGGGCCTCTTCTTCAGCCTTGCGGCGGGCCTCTTCTTCAGCCTTTCGTCGGGCCTCTTCTTCAGCCTTGCGGCGGGCCTCTTCTTCAACCTTGCGCCGGGCCTCTTCTTCAGCCTTGCGCCGGGCCTCTTCTTCGGCCTTGCGCCGGGCCTCTTCTTCAGCCTTGCGGCGGGCCTCTTCCTCGGCCTTCTTCTTTGCCTCTGCCTCCTTACGCCGTGCTGCCGCCTCGGCCTTCTTCCGCGCGAGCTCCTCCGTCTTTAGCCGGATTTCCTCCTCGATCCGCCTCTGTTCCTCATCCTCGTCGCCCAGATCGGCCTCTTCCTCGGCCTTCCCGGTCGCCGGCACCGCCGCTTCCGTTTCGGCCTTTTGGCGGCTTTTCTCCTCGGCCTTCCGTCGGGCCTCTTCTTCGGCCTTGCGTTGGGCCTCCTCCTCGGCGTGCAGGTGGGCTTCCTCCTCTTTCCTCCGCTGTGTCTCCGCCTCGGCCTGTTGCCGGGCTTCCTCTTCCGCCTTCGAGCGGGCCTCTTCCTCGGCCTTGCGGCGGGCCTCCGTCTCGGCTTGTTGCCGGGCCTCTTCTTCGGCCTTCCGTCGGGCTTCCTCTTCCGCTTTCGGTTGCGACTCCCTCGCTTTGCGCTGACGTTCGTCTTCCCGTGCCTTTCCCGCTTCCCATTCCCCCTGGACTTTGCGGCCGTCGGGCCAGGTAAAAACGCCCCGCCCGTGCGGCAGATCGTTTTCCCACTCTCCCTTGTAGCTGCTTCCGTCCGGCCAGGTCATGGCGCCAAGACCCTGCAGATGTCCGTTCAGAAACTCGCCTTCATAGCGACGGCCGTCGGGCCAGGTGAACTTGCCCTTTGCCCGGTCGCCGTTCGCCTTCCAGGTCAATCGGAAGCGGTTTTCCTCTGAAAGGTCGATAGTCAGCATAAAAAAACGGAGACCTCTATGTCCGCCATATATGATCCATTAAAGTGAACGCCTGACGTCACCGCCACGAACCGAAAAAGCGCCTGCGTATCGCGAAATCAGTCGTCATATAAACGGGTTAACTTCCTTATCGGGTTGTGGCCCGCCGGGCGAAAATGTAGCACTCCTCTGTCAGATCGGCTGAATTGTAATGGAAATCATCGGTTATGTCAACGGGAAAGGCGAATCCATGGGTGAGGGGGCAAGGACGTGCGCAAGGTCCGTTTCCGAGGCGTCCGCGTTCCGAAACCTCCGGTCGAAGGGCCACCGGGGACCTTATTCATTCATATTGTAGGTATTCAGGGGGGGCGTGGAGATCTCCAGCCGGTTTCCCTCCAGGATCCGGACGGCCACGTGCAGGCCGGGCAGGGAAAACCACGTGCCGATTTTCCGGTCCCGGTGATCGAGGATGTCGAAACCCTGGAGGGGGGCGAGACGTTCCAGCGCCCTGGCCTGCATGCCCTGGACGAGTTCCTTCATGCCTTCGGGGGTGAACTCCCTCCGTTTCCAGAGATCGGACGCGAGCGTCCAGGAAGCGTCGATGCCCATCAGGGCGTTGGGATGGGCGTCGGGGCCGCTGACGTAGTATGTCAGGCCGGGTTGGACCCGGAAGGCCTCGTAGGCCGCCGTCGCTTCCCCGCTCGGCCTCAGCTTTCCGTAAGGACCGCCGGAGAACCGCCAAACGGCGAGCGCAAGCGCGACCGCCACGGCGAAAAGCGCGAGAGCGATTTGGAGGGTCATGATGCTCAGCGCACCTTTCCCTGATCGGCGACGGCGCGGGCGGCGGCCTGGACCTTGTCCGGATCGCCCAGGTAGGCGTGGCGGAGCGGCTTGAGCCCTTCGTCCAGTTCGTAGACGAGGGGGATGCCCGTGGGGATGTTCAGGCCGACGATCTCCGTTTCCGAAATGCGGTCGAGATACATGACGAGGGCCCGCAGACTGTTGCCGTGGGCGGCGATGAGCAGCCTTTTTCCCTGGCGGATGGCCGGGGCGATTTCATCGTGCCAGAAGGGCATCACCCGTGCGGCGGTGTCCTTCAGGGATTCGGCGAGGGGGAGTTCCGCGGGGGTCAGGTCCCGGTACTTGAGTTCGTGGCCGGGATAGCGCGCGTCCGCGGGGGTCAGGTCCGGCGGGGGAACGTCGTAGCTGCGCCGCCAGAGCTTGACCTGCGCCTCGCCGTACTGGGCGGCGGTTTCGACCTTGTTGAGGCCCTGGAGCGCACCGTAGTGGCGCTCGTTCAGGCGCCAGGACTTCACGACCGGGATCCACTCCAGATCCATCTCTTCGAGGACGATATTCAGGGTGCGGATGGCCCGCTTCAGGACGGACGTGAAGGCCAGATCGAAGAGGTAGCCCTCCTGTTTCAGGAGTCGTCCCGTTTCCAGGGCCTCGTTTTTGCCGGTTTCGGACAGATCGACGTCCGTCCAGCCGGTGAAGCGGTTTTCCCGGTTCCAGAGGCTTTCGCCGTGACGGAGCAGAATCAGGGTCGCCATGGTCAATCCTTTCTTGTAGAGGCATCCGTGATGACGCGCTGCGGACGGCGGGGCGTCCGCAACGATCCCGGCCGCCTTTATATCAGGGCGGGGGAGGGATGTCAAAATGTCCTTGCGGCTCCGGGAGTTAGGGCCCGGGGGGCGGCCGCGAAGGTTTTCGAAGATCTCCGATTGTCATCCGGCCCCGTTTCTGCTATCCATGAATGCGAGGGTCGGGGAAGCGTCCGGAAAAACCGGCGGACTTTCCTGCCCGTCTTACCGGTTCCCGGGATGTCCGCGAGGAAACTCAGATCGCCATGACGAACACGCGCAAAGCCGAACAGGGTCCGGGCCGGGCAACGTTTCCGCGGGGCGACGGGCGCCGGATCGTCGTGATCGGGGCCGGAGTGGCCGGCATGATGGCGGCCGGGCGGGCGGCGGAGCGGGGGGCCGAGGTGCTCCTCTGCGAAAAGATGGAACACCCCGGCAAGAAGCTCCTCGTGAGCGGCAAGACGCGCTGCAACCTGACCAATGCCCGGGAGCTCGGAGGCTTCATGGGCATGTACGGACCGGGGGGTCCGTTTCTCCATGCCGCCTTCCGCCGTTTTTTCCGCGAGGACCTGCTGGCCTTGCTCGAACGCTACGGCGTCGAGACCAAGACGGAGCGGGGCGGGCGGATCTTCCCCGTTTCCGATCGCGCGGAGGACGTGCTTATGGCCTTTCGCGCGTATCTGAAGGAACAGGGGGTCCGCCTGCGGACAGGGTCGCCGGTGACCGCGATCCGGACCGCCGCGGGGCGGGTGACCGGCGTCCAGACCTCCCGGGACCTCTACCCCGCGGACGCGGTCATTCTCGCGACTGGCGGGGCGACCTGGCCGGCGACGGGGTCGACCGGCGACGGGTATCGCCTGGCCGCGGCGCTGGGACACCGCATCGTCCCGCTCCGTCCGGCGCTGGTCCCCCTGGCGGTGCGGGAGATTTCGCTCGCCCGCAGCCTGCAGGGGGTGAGCCTCCGGAACGTGCGCCTGACCTCCTTCCGGGGTCCGGCCGAGGGGATCGATCCCGGGCGGATTCCGGAAAATGAATGCGGCCGCGGGATCGGCGGCCGCCAGCCGCGGCCGCCGGTGATCGAGAGCCGCATGGGCGAGATGATGTTCACCCATTTCGGGATCGGCGGCCCCATCGTCCTGCTCATGAGCCTGGCCGTGGTCGACGCCCTGGCGGCGGGGCCGGTCGGCGTTTCGATCGACCTGAAACCGGCGCTGACGCCGGTACAGCTTCGGGAGCGTCTGCAGCGCGATTTCGACCGGCACGGCCGCCGGCAGTTCCGGCGCCACCTGGAGGGGCTCCTGCCGGCGAAGATGGTGGCGCCCTTCCTCGTGCTGACGGGCATTCCCGCCGACAAGCCGGGGCATCAGATCGCCGCTTCCGAACGGGACCGCCTGGCGGGCCTGCTCAAGTCCCTGCGCTTCAACGTCAAGGCGCCCCTCCCCATGGCGTCGGCCATCGTGACGGCCGGGGGGATCGCCCTGGAGGAGGTCGATCCCCGCACGATGGCCTCCCGGAAGGTCTCCGGCCTTTTCTTCTGCGGGGAGGTGCTGGATATCGATGCCGATACGGGCGGGTATAACCTTCAGGCCGCCTTTTCCACGGGGTATCTCGCCGGGGAAGGCGCCGCCGATGTCGTCTTGTCCCCGGAGGCGTCCGCCCGTCAGGGGCATGACCGGGAGCGGACCGGGATCGAGGTTGCAGGGCAGGAACCTGAAACGTTCTTGAGAAGGGAGGGAGCGTCATGAAATGGCTGAAGGCGGGCGTCGTTCTGGCCGTCATCCTGATCCTCGCCGTTGTCGCCGGCGGGATGATCTGTCTGCGCATCAACCCTGTCCAGCGGGAGGGTGAAATCCGCCTGTCCGGTCTTCAGGCGCCGGTCCGGGTGGTGCGCGACGGGAACGGTACGCCCTACATCTACGCGCAGACCCTGGACGACCTGCTCTTCGCCCAGGGGTTCGTGACGGCCCAGGACCGTCTGTTCCAGATGCAGCTCACCCGGATGTTCGCCGCCGGCCGGATCGCCGAGATGGTGGGGGAAAAGGCACGCAACTTGGATGTCCGCATGCGGACGATTGGATTCGTCCGCCAGGCCCGGCGGCACGAGGCGATCCTCGATGCCCCCACGCGGCGCTTTCTGGGGCGCTACCTGGAGGGCGTCAACGCCTTCATCCGCCAGGGACGGGATCTGCCGGTCGAATTCAGGCTGGCCGGCATCCGGCCGGAGCCCTGGGGCATCGCGGATGCGCTGTCTGTCGTCTACCTCATGGGCTGGGACTCCGCGGCCAACCTCAAGAGCGAGATCGTGGCCCGGATGCTGGTCGAGCGCCTCGGCTCCGAGAAGGCCCGGGAGATCTTTCCCCTCAACATCAATCCCGACGAGCGTGTGCGGGACGCCGGCGCCGCCCCCCGGAAACCGGCGCCGCAGGAGGTGCAGCGGCAGATCATCCTGTCCGGGGACGCGGGGCTCATCGCCTTCCTGAAGGACGAGAAACCGCTCGCGGCCGGCAGCAACAACTGGGCCGTGGGCCCGAAGCGGTCGGCCAGCGGCAAGCCCATCGTGGCCAACGATCCCCATCTCGATGCCCGGATCCTGCCCGGGCCGTGGTATCCCGCGGGGCTCGTCACGCCGGCGTTCCGCGCCGTGGGCGTCACGATCCCCGGCGTGCCCGGAATCGTTGCCGGCCGGAACGACCGGATCGCCATCGGCATGACGAACGCCTACGGCGACGCCCAGGACCTCTTCATCGAAACCCTCGATCCCAGGGATCCCGGACGGTACCTGGAGGGGCGCGTCTCCCGGCCGTTCCGGGTCGTCCCGGAGACGATCCGCATCCGCGACAGGAAGGCCCGGGGCGGATTCCGCGAGGAAACGGTCCAGGTCCGGCTGACCCGGCGGGGTCCCGTGATCAGCGGCCTGTTTCCCGGCCTCAAGGCGGAGCCATTGGAAAAAGCGGCGAAGGTGGTGACGGTCCGCTGGTCGCCCTTCGAGACGATGGGGCCCTCCCTCGGGCTGGAGCGGCTCTTCACGGCGCGGTCCGTCGGGGAGATCCGGCGGGCGCTCGGGAGCGTCACGACGATCATGCTCAATTTCGTCTTCGCCGACGTGGACGGCCACATCGGCTGGCAGACAACCGGGCGGCTGCCCATCCGCGCCCGGGGCGACGGTCTTTTGCCGGTCGAGGTCAGGGACGGGGGCGATCCGTGGCGGGGCTGGATCCCGTACGCGCAAATGCCGGCCCGCTACGATCCGCCGCGCGGCTGGCTCGGGACCTGCAATCACATGACGGTAACCCGGGATTATCCGTATGCCTATTCCACCCACCTGTCCCCGTCGTTCCGCTACCGGCGCCTGGCCGAGCTGATGGATGCGCCGGGAAAGATTTCGGCCCACAAAAACTGGCTCTACCAGCGGGATACGATGAACCTCCTGGCCCGCGACGTCGCCCCGGTCATGGCGCGGGTCCTGCTCGGCGCGAAGGAGACCGAGCAGATGGGCCGGATTCTGAACAAGTGGGATTACTACGACTATGCCGGCCGAAGCGCGCCCGCGATCTTCCAGGCCGTCTGGATCAACTTTGCGCGGCGTGTCTTCCAGGATGAACTCGGCCCCGAGCTGGCCGGGCTGATGCTGGACAACTGGTACTTCTGGGAGGAGCGCCTCCGGATCATGGTGCTCGCGGGCGAATCCCCCTGGTTCGACGATGTGTCGACCCCGCGGCGGGAGACGATGGCGGACCTCTTCCAGGAGGCGGGACGGGAGGCCGCGCGCGAGCTTGGAGATGCGCTCGGGGACAATCCCGCCCGCTGGCAGTGGGGGAAGCTGCACCGGATCGAATTTGTCAGCCCGCTCCGCCGGGAGGGCTTCGGCCGGGGGCTGGTGGGCGGCGGGTCCCACCCCATGGGCGGCTCCCCGGAGACCCTCTATCGGGCGATCTACGATTTCAACAAGCCCTACGCGGTGAACATCTCGGCCTCGCTCCGGATGGTGGCCGATCTGGGGGATCCGGAAAAGGTCTACGCCGTCCTGCCGGGCGGCGTGTCGGGGCGGCTTTTCGACCGGCACAACCAGGATCAGATCCGTCCCTTCATGGATGGCGAGAAGCGGGCCTGGTGGTTCAGCGACGCCATGATCGAGCGGCATGCGAAGTATCGGCTGGAACTGAAACCCTGATGGACAAGGAGGTCATGATGGAACTCTTCGAAGCGATGGAGACCCGTTCGAGCCGGCGGGCGTTTCTGCCCCGGCCGGTGGAGAAGACCGTGCTGGAGCGGCTGATCGCGGCGTCCAACCGCAGCCCCTCGTACCAGAACACCCAGCCCTGGGAACTGTTCGTTGCCACGGGGGAGAAAAAGGACGCAGTGGCCGCGAGGATGCGCGACAGCGTCGTGAAGGGGACGCCGATGGAGCCCCATATCCCCTTCGCCCGGGTTCTGCCGAAGGCCCATGAGGCCCGGGCCCTGTCGCACCGGAACCGGCGCTTCCAGGCCCTGGGAATCGATCCGGAGAAGGACCAGGAGCGGATCACCGACAGCTACATGAGAAACTTCGCGTTCTTCGGCGCGCCCTGCGCGATCTTCGTCGGGATGGACAAGGCGCTGTCCCCGTGGTCGATTTTCGACCTCGGCGCGTTCGTGCACGGCTTCCTGCTCGCCGCCCACGCCGCCGGCCTGGGGGCGGTGCCGCAGGCGATGCTCACGGGTTATCCGGCGATCGTTCGCGAGGAGCTGGGAATTCCGGAGGATGTCGCCATCATCCTCGCCATGTCGGTGGGGTATCCGGACCTCGATGCCCTGGTGAACGGCTACCGGTCCCTCCGGCGGGAACCCGGGGAATTCGTGCGCTGGATCGGGTTCTAAATGTTCAGGAGTTCGCTCAGGCTCGGGTGGGGGAGGATCCAGTTCGCCAGCTCCCTCCGTGCGAGACCCGCGGAGACGGCCAGCGCCAGGGGGGCGATGAGATCCCCGGCCGCCTCGCCCGCGACCGCGGCGCCCGCGAGGGTCCCCCGGTGGAAGAGCAGTTTGGCGAAACCCGTGGGGACGAGCTCCGCGCGGGCCATGATGTTTGCGGCGTAATCCGGCCGCACGATCTCGATCTCGAGCCCGCGGGCGGCGGCCTCCTGCTCCGTGAGACCGACCCGGGCGATCGGAGGATGGGTGTAGATGACCACCGGCGCCGCCCGCTCGTCGCAGGAGATCGTGCCGGCGCCGAAGAGGCGATCGGCCAGGGCGCGCCCCTGCTGCATCGCCCGATGGGCGAGCATCATCCCGCCGGTGACGTCCCCGACGGCCTGGATGCCCGGCACCGTCGTCTGCTGGCGGGCGTCGACCCGGATGCCCTGGGGGCCGTAATCGATTCCCAGGCGCTGGAGGGCCTCTTCGTCCAGGCTGGGTCTGCGCCCCGCGGCGAGCAGGACGCAGTCCCCCCGCCATTGAAGCGCCTGTCTTTCCCCGTCCCCGGCCGCAGACGGCCCTTCCGCCGGTGCGGCGGTCAGCGCCACCCCGTCTTCGCCCTCCTCGATTGCCGTCATCCGGACGCCCGTGCGGATCTCGACGCCGAGACGCTTCAGCTCCTGCGCGAGAAATCCTCCCAGATCCGGATCCTCCGCCGGAATCAGGCGGTCCAGGAGTTCCCAGAGCGTCACCCGGCTGCCCAGCTCGGCCAGGAGCGTCGCGAACTCCACCCCGATCACGCTGCCGCCGACGATGGCGATGCGCTCGGGCACATGCGTAAGGGCGAGGAGGCCGTCTGAGGTGAGGATGCGCGCCGAAGCGGCGAAACCGGCCGGGAGCAGGGGCGACGAACCCCAGGCGAGGCAGATGTTTTTTGCATGCAGCGTTTCGCGGCGGCCGTCCGCCGCGACGCAGTCGACCTCGCCCGGGGCGCGCAGGCGTCCCTCGCCCTCCCTGAGCACCACGCCGGCGGCCTCGAGCGACTTGCGGACGCCCAGGGCGGAGATCCGGACCAGTTGCCCCTGGTGGCGCTTCATGGCGGCGAAGTCGAAGGAGGCCTCGCCGATCCCGATCCCCAGGCGCCCGAGGCGCTTCAGTGCGGCGTAATGGCCGCTGCAGGCGAGCAGCGCCTTCGTCGGGATGCAGCCCCGGTGGGTGCAGGTCCCGCCCCATCCGTCCCGCTCGATCGCGCAGACCCGCGCCCCGAGGCGCGCCGCCGTCTCAGCCGCGGCGTGGCCTCCGGGCCCCCCGCCGATCACGATCAGATCGAACCGTTCCTCCATGCGACCCGTTCCCTGAGCGCGGCGGATGACCGAATGCCCGCCCGCGCGAAGATCCGGCCTGCCGGCGGATCCTACCCCGGCGCGCCGGGCTCCATTTCGCTGACGGTCACCCGCTCCATGCAGTCGCCCTGGCGGATGGCGTCCACGACCGTCTGTCCGCTTACGACCTTTCCGAACACGGTGTGCTTTCCGTCCAGGTGCGGCTGCGGGGAATGGGTGATGAAGAACTGGCTCCCGTTCGTGTCCGGTCCCGCGTTCGCCATCGAGATGACCTGGCTGTCGTGGCGGAGCGGGTTGCCCCGGCATTCGTCCTCGAAGCGGTATCCGGGTCCGCCCCGGCCCGTTCCCGTCGGATCGCCCCCCTGGATCACGAAATCCGCGATCACCCGGTGAAACGTCACGCCGTCGTAGAACCCCTCCCGGGCGAGAAAAACGAAGTTGTTGACGGTTTTGGGGGCATGCTCCGGGTAGAGCTCGAGCTCGATCGTGCCGCGACCCGTTTCCATCCGGATGCGATACCGCTTTTGGGGATCGATCAGCATCTCCGGTGGACGGTCCCACTGTTTTTCGGCCATCTGGCGCCTCCTTCGCGTGTGGTTTGTGTGATGGATCCATCCGGGTTGTCCGGGCGGATAGACTCCCTTATCAAATGGGGGGCGGAATGCAAGGGGGAATTCACCCCGCCCGAGTGGGCGGGGGGATCGGAGGGACGGACGACAGTGCCCGCGAGGGGCATTCGCCCCGCGGGCGGGAAGGCGCCGCGAGCCGAATGCCGGGGGCGAGATCCTGGGCGGAATTCGTCCCACAGGCGGGGGCGCCGAAAGCCCTCCGGGGAAGGCCTGCGGGATCGCCGCCTTCGGATCAGGCGGGATCGGGGTTTGAAGGGGGTGGGAATCCAGTCTGTTTTCTGATAAAAGAGCTTTGGGAATCCGGCCCCTCAACATCAATCCCGACGAGCGCGTGCGGGACGGGGGCCGGACACGGAGCGTCAACCGCGGCACGGCAAAGGTCCGGTGCGCCTGTGGGGAGCGTCCCCTTTTCATGACCCTGCCTCCGATTTTTGCGTGCATCCCGCGCGCGGGATGGCATCTCCGGGGGCGCAGGGGGTTTCGTCGGGACACCGGGATTTGTCCCGGTGATCGGGGGCACAGGATGAATTTTCCGGGGGGAGTGCGGTGAGTCGCGGGAAAGGGATCAGGGGGGCGATGCGGCTGCTGCTGGCGGTCGCCCTGCTGTTGGCGGCGGCCTCTCCCGCCTCCGCCCAGCGGCTGGAGGAGGCGGTCCGGGAGCACACGCTCGCGAACGGGATGAAGCTCCTGATGGTGGAGCGCCACGCCTCGCCGACGGTCTCGGCCTGGATCCGCTACCGCGTGGGAAGCGCGGACGAGCGCAGCGACGAACGGGGCGTTGCCCACCTCCTGGAGCACATGCTCTTCAAGGGGACGAAGACCCTGGGAACGAAGGACTACGCCGCGGAAAAGCCGCTCCTGGACCGGATCGAGGCGACGGCCCAAGAACTCGTCGCGGAAAGGGCCCGGCGCGCGAAGGGCGACCGGGAACGGATCGCCCGCCTGGAGGAGGAGCTGGCCGCGCTCGAAAAGGCGGCGGCGCAGTACGCGGTCCGGGAGGAATTCTTCGAGATCTACGCCCGGAACGGCGGCACGGACTACAACGCGTTCACGGGCAAGGACGGCACGACCTATCTGGTCAGCCTGCCCGCCAACAAGCTGGAACTGTGGGCCGCCATCGAATCGGACCGGATGATGAACCCGGTGCTCCGCGAGTTCTACAGCGAGCGGGCCGTGGTCATGGAGGAGCGGCGCCGGTCCTACGACACCCAGCCGGAGGGACAGCTCTGGGAAAATTTCCTGGCCGCCGCCTTCGTCGCCCACCCCTACGGCCAGCCGATCATCGGCTGGATGTCCGACCTGGAGAACCTGACCCGGACGCGGGCGGAGGCGTTCCTGCACCGGTACTACGCCCCCAACAACGCCGTGGTGGCCGTGGTCGGAGACATCGACCCGGAGCGGACGATCGCCCTCGTGGAACGTTACTTCGGCGCCATCCCCCCCGGCGTCGACGTGCCGCCCGTGGCCGTGGACGAACCCCCTCAGGCCGGCGAGAAGCGGATCGACCTTCGCCTGGACTCCGAGTCCCACCTGCTGATCGGGTTCCACAAGCCGGTCTATCCGGACCCCGATGACGACGTGTTCGACGTCATCGAGATGATCCTGGCGGAAGGCAAGACCTCGCGGCTGCACCGACGGCTCGTGCAGGAGCTCGAACTGGCCACGGAGGTGTCCGCCTTCTCCGCCCCCGGCCACCGCTATCCCAACCTGTTCGTCGTGGCCGCGACGCCGCGCAGCCCGCACACGCCGGCCGAGGTCGAACAGGCCGTCGGGCGGGAACTCGAGCGCCTCATGACCGAGCCGGTCACGGAGCGGGAACTCCAGCAGGTCCTGAACCGCCTGGAATACGAGGAGGTCGTCCGGATGTTCTCCAACAGCGGCCTGGCCCACCTCCTGACCGAGTACGAGGCGGTGACGGGGAGCTGGCGCTGTCTGATCGAGCATCGCCGGCGGGTTGCCGCGGTCACGCCCGCGGACGTGATGCGTGTGGCGAAAGCCCGCTTCACGAGAGAAAACCGGACCGTGGGAACGATCGTGAGAAAGGGGGCGGCGCCGTGAAGACAAATCTCAGACGAGCCCTGGCGCTGGTCGTCGTCGGGATCCTGTTCGCCGCCGCGCCGCTTGGGGCCGCGCCGCCCGTCGATCCCCGGACCCTGACCTTTCCGCCCCTGACGTACGATATCCCGGTGCCGGAACGGTTTGTCCTGGACAACGGGATGACGGTCCTCCTCATGACGGACCGCGCGTTGCCGCTGATCCAGACCACCGCCTACGTCGGCGTCGGCGCCGTCTATGAGCCGGCCGACCGGTGCGGCCTGGCGGCGCTCACCGGCGCCATGATCCGGCGCGGCGGCTTCGCGGGAAAAACGCCCGAGGCGCTCGACGCCGAGCTGGAGTTCATGGCCTCCGCGGTGGAATCCGCCATCGGTGACGACCTGGGGACCGTTTCCCTGAGAACGCTGCGCAAGAACTTCGAGGCCACGCTGGGGCTCTTCGCCGGGGTGATAAGAAGCCCCGCCTTCGACGCCCGCCGTCTCGACCAGACCGTCAAGGAGGCCCTGGAGACGCTCCGCCGGCAGAACGACGATCCGCAGGAGCTGGCGGACCGGGAGCTTTTGCGGGCCATCTATCACGGCCATCCCCTCGGCCGCACCCCCACCCCCGCCACCCTCCGGGCGATCGAACGGGAGGACCTCGTCGCGTTCCACCGGCGGTACTTCCGGCCCAACAACGTCCTGCTCGCGGTCTCCGGCGACATCGACCGCACGGAGCTGGAAGCCCGGCTGAAGTCCGCCTTCGAAGGCTGGGAGCCCGCGCCGGTCGACTTTCCGACCGTTCCGTGGCCGGACATGACCCTGCGGCCGGCCATGCTCTACGTGAAGAAGGACCTTGCCCAGTCGGTGATCCGCATGGGGCATCTCGGCGTCACGAAGGACAACCCGGACCTCTACGCCCTCCGGGTCATGGACTTCATCTTGGGCGGGGGCGGGCTCAACTCCCGGCTCATGGGAGAAATCCGCGCCAATCAGGGGCTGGCCTACAACGTCGCCGGCTACTTCGAGATCGGCCGGAGATTCCCCGGGCCGTTCCTCGCCGAGACCGAGACCAAGGCGGCATCCACCGGACGGGCCATCGCCCTGATGCTCGACATCATGGACGGCATCCGGAAGGCGCCGGTCACGGAGGCCGAGCTGACGCTTGCGAAGGAGTCCATCGTCAACGCCTTCATCTTCGGCTTCGCCAACGCCGAGCGCGTGGTCAACCAGCGGGCGCGCATCGTCTATTACGGGTATCCCGACCGGTATCTCGAGGACTACCGCGCGAACATCGCGAAGGTGACGCAGGCGGACGTCCTGAGGGTGGCCCGCCGGTATCTCCATCCGGAGAAGCTCATCAAGGTCGTGGTGGGGGACGCGGCCGGATTCGACCGGCCCCTTTCGGCTTTCGGGGCGGTCCGGGAGATCCGGCCGGAGGTGTGGAACTGACGCGTTCTAACCGGGATCAGAAAAATTTCGCCGCCAGGTCGGTGGAGGATTTCCGGCCGATTTCGTCGTAGTGGTTCGCGAGGAATTCCCCGGTCTTTTCCCGTCCGGTCTCGAACAGGTATTTCAGGAAATCCATGTCCAGGTTCATCTTGCTCGAGGCCGTCAGCTTGGACATCTGTTCCTCGGCATCGATGGTGTGGATGAACGTGTGCTTGTATTTGGTCGCATCCAGCTCCCCCTTTTCGATCAGGGACGTCACGAAATGGATGGCCCTCATCTCGCGCATGAGGCTGGAGTTGAAGCTCAGGGTGTTGATCCGGTCGAAGATGGCGTTGGCGCTCCGGGGCACCTCGTGAATGTTGATTGGATTGATCTGGACGATCAGGACGTCCTGGCAGTTCGTGTTGTAGATCACGGGAAAGATGGGCGGATTGCCCATATACCCGCCGTCCCAGTAGTACTCCCCGTCGATTTCGGGCGCCTGGTACAGGTAGGGCAGGCAGGCGGAGGCCAGGATCATCTTCGGCGTGATCTCCCGGTTTTCGAAGACCTTCAGCCGCCCGGTCAGAACGTTGGTCGCGCAGATGAACAGCCGGACGGTGCGCGCCTTCTGCAGGACCGGAAAGTCGATCAGCTCCTCGAGGATGTCCCGGAAGACGTTCGTGTCGTTGGGATTCCACTGATAAGGGGAGTACATGCGCGAGAGGATATCGAAGGTCTGCCACCAGGGGGAGAATTCCATCGATCCCTTGCTGCCGTAGAGCTTGTCGAAAACGGTCGGTTGAAACGGGGAGGACTTCCCGTTTTTTGAATTAAATTCCCAAAAACGGCGCAGCAGCTCCCGCGCTTTCTTGCGTCCGCCCGCGACCAGCCCGTAGGCGAGAATGGAGGCGTTCACGGCGCCGGCGCTGGTGCCGACGATGCCTTCGATCTCGATGCGCTCGTCATCGAGCAGGCGGTCCAGAACGCCCCAGGTGAAGGCGCCGTGGGCGCCCCCGCCCTGCAGTGCGAGGTTGATCTTTTTCGTTTCGGCGTGAGCGGTCGTCCGTGCGGGGTTCTTCTTCATGGCGTTCGATCCCGGGGTTGTTTTTGCCGCCCACAGTAAGCGAAGGGCGTCGATTTGTCAAGGATGAAGGCAGGATAACGGCCATCCGCCGATGCGCCGCCCCTACACGTCGATCTCCTCGCGCGCCTCTTCCGGCGTTTCGTAGATGTGGGGCGACATGCCCCTTTCGTTCAGCTTGTCCCCCAGCTTCATGCGCAGGAAGGCCCCCGTGGAATAACGGCTGACCTTCTCGTAATACTTGCCGACGACGTAGCTGACCATTTCCGTGTAGTAGTCGACCAGCTCCGGGCTGAGATCGAAATTGTCGTAGTTCACGATGGTGCGGACCTTCTTGCCCAGGGGCTCCATGACGGCGGACACCGCCGCGCGGATCTCGTCGATCTGCTCCCGGCTCCGGATCGCCAGGCCCTCGAAATTGACGAAGAAGAGGTTGTCTTCCGGCTGGTAGCGCAGGCGGTTCACGATCGGGATGTCCAGGAGGTCCTTCTTGAGCTCCATGGGCACGGGCTTGAACAGGCGGCGGTCCATCAGGCGGGGGGCCTGGCGGATGACGGGCTTGAAGTCCATCTGCCCCACGATGTCCCGCTCCACATCGATGCCCGGCGCCACCTCGATGAGCTCCAGGCCTTCGGGCGTCAGCCTGAAGACGCAGCGCTCCGTGACGTAGAGAACGTACTTTCGGTCCGCCGCGGCCACGGTGCCGGAGAAGGTGACTTCCTCCACCCGCTTGACGAACTTCCGCACCTTCCCCTCCTGGACGATCTTCAGCTCGCCGTCGCGGACGTCGATCTTCAGGCCGCCGGCGGTGAAGGTCCCCATGAAGACGACCTTCCGGGCGTTCTGGCTGATGTCGATAAAGCCCCCGCACCCGGCGATCCTGGGGCCGAAACGGCTGACGTTCAGGTTGCCCGCCTCGTCGGCCTCGGCCAGGCCCAGAAAGGCCACGTCCAGACCGCCACCGTCGTAGAAATCAAACTGGTGGCTCATGTTGATCAGGGCGTCCACGTTGACGGCGGCGCCGAAATCCCCGCCGCCGGCGGGCACGCCCCCGATAATGCCCGGTTCGGACGTCAGGGTCAGGTATTCCTGGATCCCCTCTTCCGCCGCCACGCTGGAGATGGATTCCGGTACGCCGATGCCCAGGTTGACGATGCTGTTGGGCTTGAGCTCGAACGCGGCCCGGCGGGCGATGATCTTGCGCTCGTTCAGGGGAATGGGGGGCACCAGGGCCACGGGGATCCGGTATTGATGGGCGTAGGCCGGATTGTAGAGGGTGGCCGCCGTCTGGCGGTGGCGCTCCGCGTTCGTGACGACGGCGACGCAGTCCACGAGGGCACCGGGGATGATCACGCTGCGCATCGGCAGCGCGCCCCGCTCGGCAAGGCCCTCGACCTGAACCAGGACGAAACCGCCGCAGTTCTTCGCCGCCGTGGCGAGGGAGAGGGCGTCCAGATACAGGGGCTCCTTCTCGAAGCCGATGTTGCCCTCGAGATCGGCGGTCGTTGCCTTGATGATGGCGATGTTGAGCCTGGGAGGTTTGTAGGCGAGATATTCCTGGCCGTCGAAGGCGATCACCTCCACGAGGTCCTCCCGCGTGATCGCGTTGAGCTTTCCTCCGCCGCACCGGGGATCCACGAAGGTTCCCAGCCCGACCTTGGTGATCGTCCGGGGGCGGCCGCCGGCGATGTCCCGGATCATGACCGAGAGGACGCCCTGCGGCAGGTTGTAGCCTTCGATTTTCCCGTCCAGGGCCAGCTGGGTGAGCTTGGGGGTCTTGCCGAAATGACCGCCGATGACCTTTTTGACCAGGCCCTCGTGCGCAAGGTGCTGCAGGCCCATCTCCTTGCCGTCTCCCAGGGTGGAGGCGTAGAAGAACGTGAGGTCCCGGGGATGGCCCGTTTCGAGAAACTTCTTCTCCAGGGCGCAGATGATCTCGTCGGGACAGCCGATCCCGATGATGCCGTTGAAGCCGATCACATCGTTGTCCTGAATGAGATCGACGGCCTCCTCGATGCTGACGATCTTGCCTCTCCGCATGCCCGCGGTGAGGTCCCGGTGCAGGGGGTGCTGAATGTCCGGCATGGCCTCCTCCTTGAGGGATCTCCTGAAGCGATTTCTTTTCCCGGTCGGTGAGGAACTATAAAAAGGTCGGCGGGGCTTGTCAATCGAATATCGGTGCCCGTCCGGGACGACCTCCGGCGCCGGGGCGGGATCGTCTCCGGATCGTTTCGCCCCGGGAGGGGTTCAGGCCTTCCCCTTGCCGGCGGGTTTGTCCGTGTCGTGAAAGAGGTCGAAAAAGGACTGGAAGGCCGGGAGCGCCGCGATCGACGTCTGGGTCATCTTGGAGAGGTCCATCCCGAGGCTGAGCCATTTCCGGAACTGTTCGTCCGCCGCCAGCTTGTAGGAGAGGTAGTTCTTCAGCGTCTGCTCGAGATAGTGGTCGAAGAATTCGACCAGGACGGTTTCACCGTACTGAATGATCAGGTGCAGCAGGGGAACCGGCAGCAGGCTGTTTTTTTTCCTGGATTCCTCCAGGATGATCTGGGTGAGCGTGAAGGCCGTGACGTCTTCGGCGGTTTTTGCATCGACGACTTCCACGCGACGCCCCTGCCGGATGACCTGCATGACGTCGTCCAGGGTCACGTAGGCACTTCTCTCCGTGTCGTAGAGGCGTCTGTTGGTATATTTCTTCAAGCGCAGTTTTTCGGCCATCGTCCTTTTCCTTTCTCTTGGCGTTCATAGCGGAGAATCGGTTACAATGCAACAAAAAAATATCGTCGGGCGAGAAAATATTTTCTGTCTCCGGAACGATCAACTCATTTATCAACTTGATAATATGATGGATATTAAATTGTGTTCCTCTCGAATCCCAAGAGGAGATGTGGGAAATATTGTTATTGCAATGCAACATTTTCCGCTTGACAAATCTTTCGGGTGCGCTATATTAGGGCCGACGTTGGGCAGGAATGAAAAAAACGCAAAAAAGGAGGAAACAACAATGGAACAGGAAAAGATTGCGAAGCAGATGATCGAATTTCACAAAACCACGTTCGACAACACCTTCAGTGCCGTGGAGATTCTCCAGGAGCAGACGGAAAAGATGGTCGGCATGTTTTTGGACCAGTCGCCGTGGTTCCCGGCTGAGGGGAAGCAGGCGGTCAACGAGTGGTTGAAGACCTACAAGGAAGGACGAGAAACGTTCAAGGACAGCGTCAACGAAAGCTACAAGAAGGTGGAAGAATATCTGGGCGCCATCGAGAAGAAGGCCCCCAGGGCGAAGGCGGGCAAATAAGATCGCGTAACGAACCTCCGCCCGGGAAGCGATGGCCGGAGGGGGGCAAAAACGGTGAAAGGAGAATGACATGGAACCGAAACAGATGGCGAAGCAGATGATGCAGTTCAACAAGGCCGCTTTCGACAACACCTTTAACGCCATGACGGTGCTGCAGGATCAGGCGGAGAAGATGATGAACAGCGTGATCGAGCAGAGCGCCTGGATGCCCGCGGAAGGCAAGAAGGCCCTGTATGACTGGCTCAAGGCCTACAAGCGGGGACGCGAGGACTTCAAGGCCGCGGCGGACGACAATTACAAGAAGGTCGAAGCGTTCTTTGCCGGCCTGGAGAAGGGCAAGGGCGCCTAGGGTCGCCGGCGGCAACCCTGTCCCGACGGGGGGATGACGAGGGGCTTCCCCTGCATCGCGACGACGACCGCCGTCGCACCGCCGGATGTCCGCTCTGCCGGAGGATGGAAACGTCATGGACGCAAGATTCTATGAGTTCTGGGTCCGGTTTTTTTCGTCCCTGGCGCAGGGACGGAACCCCTGGGAAGATTGGATTCCCGGGCGGACCCCGGCGGCCGGCGGCGCCGCCGACTTCGCGGAATTCTTCCGCGGGATGGACGGATGGGGGCGCCGGGCGGAAGGCGACCTGCCGGGCGGGGAGCTGTGGCAGGCGTCGGCGGAGGCGTTTGAGAAATCGCTCAAGGACTTCCTCGCCCTCTTCGACGTGGTTTCCCGGGAGGATTATCGGGCCCTGCAGGACGAATGCGCGGCCCTGAAGGAAAAGGTCGCGAGTCAAGAAAAGACCATTGCGGGCCTGAAACGGCGGCGCGGAAGGAAAGCGGGCGCCTCCCCGGAGGAAACGGTGGAACAGCTCCGGGAGGTCATCCGCAAGCAGAATGAGGAATTCCAGTCGCTCATGAAGACCGCGTCCGATCTCTTTGAAGGGCCCCCGACATCCTGAACGGCGAACGTCCGGGCCTCGCGTCCTGCCGCTTCGGGGGTCTGCGGTCGGTTGGTCTTATGGCTTCGCCTTGGGCGGGCTGACCAGGGCCTCGCCGTCGAGAACGACGGTGCCGTCCTGGTTGGTGCAGGTGGTCTTCAGGCGGACACGGTTCTTCTCGGCCAGCACCTCGATGACCTCCACCCGGGCTGTGACGGTGTCGCCGAAGCGGACCGGCGCCAGAAAGCTGAGCGACTGCTTCAGGTAGATCGTGCCGGGGCCGGGGAGCTGCATGCCCAGCAGGTTCGAAATGAAGCCGGCGGTGAACATGCCATGGGCGATCCGGGTTTTGAAGAAGGTGTTTTTGGCGTAGGCCTCGTTGATGTGGGCGGGATTCAGATCCCCCGTGATCCCGGCGTAGAGATAGATGTCCGTTTCCGTCACGGTCTTCGAAAATTCGGCGGCGTCGCCCACCTTGATCCGATCGATCGACTTACCGTTCATGTTCCCCTGTCCCCCTTTCCCGATCGCGCCTAAAACCAGCAGCGGTGACTCCAGATTTCATCCTTGAGTTCCTTCATGTCGCTCTTGAGCATCAGGTAGAGGCCGGCGTTCTGGATGGCCAGCCCCCCCTGGTAGGCCAGGGCGGTGACCAGCAGGATTTCATCCTCCGTAAACTCGCGGGCCACGGCGCTGTACAGCCGGAGAACGCCGATCACCCGTTCCTTCGACTTGATGGGAACGCTCAGGATGGTGACGATGCCCTCCGCCTTTTTTTCCTTCTTGTACTGGACGCCCTTGTCCGTCGAGGCGTTCCGGACGACCACCGGCTTTCCCTTCAGGGCTTCGGCGATGCTCTTTTCCGCGGAAATCGGCCCCTTGTTGAGGTATTTCTCGCTGAGCCCGCAGCTGGCGACGAGCTTCAGGGTGTTGCTCTCCTCGTCCAGTAGACGGATCGAGGCCGCCTTGACCCCGATCGCCTGGGAGACCTCGTAGCTCAGGGTCTGGAGGATGTCCTTGATGTCGAGGCTGGAGTTGATGCTGGCGGCCAGATCGAGGAAGATCCGGGTGTTCTCCCGCAGCCTTTCGACCAGCCGCGCGGTTTCGACCGCCACCCCGCCCTGTTCGGCCAGAACCGTCAGGAATTCGATCTCCTCGGCGGAGAAATCCCTCACCTTGGCCGTATACAGCGAGAGGGTGCCGATGAAACGGCCTTTGACCCGGACCGGAACCACCAGAATGGAGGCGATGCCTTCCGCCCTTTTCGTCTCCCGGTTTTCCACCCCGGGATCGGAAGCGGCGTCGCGGAAGTGGAGGTACCCCTTTTTCAGGAGGAGGGGGATTTCCTTCTTGACGTGCGCCAGTCCCGCATGGACATAATTTTTTGAAAGGCCCGTCTGGGCGACGGGGACGTAGGTTCCCTTCTCCTCATCCATCAGGAAAAGGCAGGCCGCCTTGCCCCCCATGGCCTCGAGGACGCCCTGAACGATCAGCTGCAGGATCTTATCCCGTTCCAGGGTCGTTCCCAGGGCCCGGCCGATCTTGACGATGGTCCTGAAATAATTGTTTTGCTTGGTCATGGGATCTCTCCTGTCTCGTGTCTGCCATCCGTTGCGGGGGGAAGGCTTCCCTCTCAAGACCGCTTTATTTATTCACCGCCCGCTTTGCCGGCCGGAGTCTCTCACTCTGAAGCCTTTTTTTCTTCGGGGGACGCGCCGGGGCCGGCCGGCCCTTCCCCCGCGCCGCTTTCCCGGGGGTGAACTTGACGATCGCCGCCCCTTTCGATGCCGGCCGGACGTCCGGCTCGTCCCTTTCCATCAGCCAGCGCGCGATTTTGGGTGCAAATTCTCGCTGGCTCTTGGAACTGACATAGATCCCGATATGGCCGGTATCGAGATTGACGTCCTCCGTATCCCGGCTGCCGACGTGCCGGGTGAGCTGTTCGCAGGCCGCCGGCGGGACCAGGTGATCGTACATGCCGTAGAAGTTCAGAAGCGGCATCGTGATTTTCTTGAGATCGACCCGCTTGCCGCCCAGTTTCATCTTGCTCTGGATCAGGAGATTCTTCTTGTAGCAGTCGTTGATGAACTGCCGGAAGGTCTCGCCGGGGACGTCGGGGCTGTCGAAGATCCACTTCTCCATGCGGACGAAGTTTTCCACGAAGGGCTTGTTGTCCGCGTTCTCCAGGAAACCGACGTATTTGTCGATCATGAGGCGGGCCGGGTTCAACAGCAGAAACCCCAGGTTCATCAGATCCGCCGGGATGTTGCCGAAGGTGTCGACGATCCGGTCGGCGTCGAGGGCCTTCATCCAGATGTGGAGCAGGCCGGTGTCGGTGTCGAAGTGGGTCGGCGTCACCGTCGTGATCAGGTTCTTGACCTTTTCCGCGTGGAGCGCGGCGTACATGACGCAGAACGAACCGCCCATGCAGATTCCCATGAGGTTGATCCGGGGCAGGTTGTGCTTCCTGCGGATGAAATCCACCGCATGATCCAGATAGCCGTTGACGTGATCGTCGATGGTGAGAAACCGGTCCTTCCGGGAGGGATAGCCCCAATCGACCATGTAGAGATCGATGCCGTCCCGGAGGAAGTTCTTGACCACGCTCCGGTCCGGCTGGAGATCCAGCATGGTTTCGCGGTTGATCAGGGCGTAAACGACCAGGAGGGGGGTCTTGAGCCTGGCCTCGCCTTCGAGGCGGTAGTGCTTCAGCCTGACGCGGTCTTCCTCGTAGACGACGTCATAGGGCGTGGACGCGATCTCGGTCGACAGCTCGCTGAGCAGGACCTCCGACACCTTGGTGACCCGCGCCTGCGCCTTTTCCGTGTCTTCGGCCAGGCTGGCCAGAATGAGATCGAGGGGAATCTTGGGCTGATCCATAAGCGTCTCTCCTCGCCGGGCGGCCGCGCACCCTCAATCCGTGTTCAATTGCCTCTCCAGCTCCCGCACCCGCTTTTTCAACTGGTGAAGATCCCGGTAGAGCGCGTCGACTTCCTTGTGGGTGGGCACGGGCAGGAGCTGCAGGATATCCTGAACAACCTCGTTTTTGGCGATAATGAATTCCGACAGCTGATTGAACATCTCGCCGAGTGCCTGGTTGTACTCCGGCGACTTGAAGAGCGTCATGAAATGGCCTTCAAGGATCTTGACCCACAGGTTGTAGTACTCCTTGGCCTGCTTCGGAACCTTCCCCTGCTGCGCCAGCTTTTCAACCTCCTGCTGCATCACCTTGGCGGTCTGCTCGAAGGGGAGGTTGAGCAGGGAAAAGAATTCCGCGCTCGTTGCCTTGAGCAAGGCGAGCTTGTCGAAGAGCAGGTTCATCCGCTCCTGATAGAATCGGGTCAGACCCAGCTGGGGGATGTAAAAGAACTGACGGATCTCTTTTTCGTAGATGTCCTTCAGCGTCTTGAAGAACTCCTGGTCCAGGTTCTCGAAGTGGTAGGCCTCGACCTTCCGGCCGATCTTGCCGGCCTTCTCGATGTTGACCTTCTGAATCTGAAAGCAGGTGTCCCAGGAGGCTTCGGCGACCTTGAGAAACAGGTCGGGGAGGGCGTCAAGACTCTTTGATGCGGCGCTCGCCGCGGCCGGATCGCTCATCGTGGTGGAAAGCGACTGCCACATCTTGAGGGCCGTTTCCATCGATTCGAGGGACCGGTTGCGCGGCGGTTTCTGGGTGGAGGGCCCCGCCGCGGTCCCCGTCGGGGGCGGCACCATTTTCAGGAGCGAGGTCCACAGATCCGCCCCCGCCTTGATCCAGTCGGGGGGAAAAAGCCCGTCCGGGGCTTGACCCTGCTGCGTCTCGTCCATCGCACACCTCATGAGCCGGCAATGCCGCCCGGGGGATGGCGCCTCCCCCGCGCCCTTCTCTGTCTGCACGCGAAAAAAGGCCCTGCACCGATCCCGTGACGCGGAAGGTCAGGCGGCAAGATTGAGCAGGAACGACCCTGAAACGACGATTGATGAATATATCCAAACGATTCAACCGTCAAGGGAAAAGATGCCGGCATGGTAGGAACTGCGCACGAGCGGCCCCGCCTCGACATGCCGGAAGCCCAGTCCCAGGGCGATTTCCCTGAATTCGGCGAACTCGGCGGGGGGGTAGTACCGGGTGACGGGCCAGTGACGGCGCGTCGGCTGCTGGTACTGGCCGATCGTGACGCGCTGGCAGCGGACGGTGGCCAGGTCGTGGAGCAGGGCGACGATGGCGTCCCGGGTCTCGCCCAGGCCGATCATGAAGCCGGACTTGCTGACGATGTCCCGGTGCGGGTGAAGGGCGGCCAGCAGCCTCAGGGAGCGTTTGTAGTCCCCCTGCGGGCGGAGGCCCGGAAACAGGGATCTGACGACCTCGATGTTGTGATTGATCACCTCCGGTCCGGCGTCGATGATCCGCTCCAGCGCCGCGCGGCTCCCCTGGAGATCCGGGATCAGGACCTCGATGCGGCAGTCCGGGAGGCGCGTGCGCAGCAGGTGGATGCAGTGGGCGAAATGTCCCGCGCCCCCGTCGGGCAGGTCGTCCCGGGTGACGGAGGTGATGACGACGTAGCGGAGACCGAGGGCGCGGACGGCCTCCACGAGACGCTCCGGCTCGCCGGCATCCACCGGCGCGGGCGTCCCCTGGCGGATGTGACAGTAGCGGCAGCCGCGCGTGCAGGTGTCGCCCAGGATGAGAAACGTGGCCGTTCCCGCCCGGAAACACTCCCCCCGGTTGGGGCAGAGGGCCTCCTGGCAGACGCTGTGGAGGCTCAGTTCGGCGAGGGTGCGCGCGATCCGGTGGTCCTCCTCGCCGCCCGGCAGCCGGACCTTCAGCCAGGGGGGCTTCCGAAGCGGGGGGCGGGCCGTTTTTGCATTCATCGTCAGATCGCTCAGAAGTAGTACCAGATCGACTTGTAGTCGCTGATGTTTTCGCCGTCCGCGGCCAGCCGCTTCAGGTAGTCGTAGATGGAGACGTCCGTGTAGAGATAGTCGAAATTCGTCGTGATCCGCGCCTCCCAGGTGTAGAAGCGGTACACCCGGCGGCCGTCGGGCAGGATCATGATGATCTCGTGGTCCTGCCAGGCCCGCAGGTTCGACTTCCCCAGGCGGGGGACGTTGAAGACCGGTTCGTCCGTCCGGACGACGCCGGGCAGGAGACGGGCCTCCTCCTTCCGCTCCTGCTCGATGCGGGCCATCGGGACCCGGAAGTCCGCCGTCTCCTCCTTTCCCATCGTGTTGAAGGTGTAGTAGGGATCGATTCCGGAGAGCTTCAGCATCCGCCGGAGCAGGCAGAGTTCGAAGCGGCGGCTGTTGTAGTACGTGAAGACGTGCTGATTGTAGACATTGACGCCCAGGGCCTTGATCCGCTTGACCGCATCGAGGGCCTCGGGCGTCAGCTCCGCGGCGTGCTCGAAATGGGTGGAGATGCAGATCTCCCGGCGGCCCCATTCGTGGTATTTCCTCAGGATCTCGAGGAAGCCCTCATCGATCCGGAAGGGGAGGGTGACCGGAACGCGGGTGCTGATCCGGATGCGCTCGACGTGGGGGATGTGGGCCAGCTGCTCGACGATCCATTCCAGGCGGCGGTTGTCCAGGCACAGGGGGTCGCCGCCGGTCACCAGGACCTCGCTGATATGGTCGTTGTCGCGGATCCACGCGACGGCCTCGCGGAGCGCCTCCGGAGGCAGCATCGCGGGGTCGTCGATCTGCTTCACCTCCCAGTTGCGCTGGCAATAGACGCAGATTTGCGGACAGGCGTTGAAGGGCTTCAGGATCACGACCTTCGGGTACCGGCGGGTGATCCCGTCGACGGGGCTCGTCGAGCGCTCCTGCATGAAGTCCATGTCGACGCCCTGCTCCCGGTTGGCCGCGACGCTGGCGCAGTACCGGACGGACGGCAGGACCTGGGCGCGGATCTGACGGTCCTCGTCGGTGCGTCCCGAGGCGTTGAACAGGGACAGGTAATAGGGGGTGATCTCCACGGGGATGCCCTTTTGGGCCGCCATCGCGAGCCCCGCCGTCTCGTCGTCGTCGAGCCGGACGAGCCGGGCGATCGTGTCGAGATCCGTCAGGATGTGCTGCAGGTGCCACCGGGGGTCCCGCCAGTCGGCCTCCGAGGCCCCGAAGTGCGCGAGGATCTCCGCCTTGAGCTTCCGCCGCTGACGGATGAGGGCGGCGTCGAATCCGGTCCGGTAGCGCCGGCGGTAGCGCCGCATGATGGCCGAGTAGGCGTCGAGCTGCCGCGAGCGGGCCGTCGCCGCGGTACGGTCCTGGGCGGCCGACCGGCCGTCCGCTCCCCTCAGGAGTTCCGGGATTTTCGGCTGCTTGCCGGCCTTGCCGGTGATGCCCTTGAAGAAGGCGAGGTACTCGCACAGAAAGGCCTCGCTGACCTGCTCCAGCGCCCCCGGGCGGTTCTGGGCCAGGTCGTAGAGGACGGTGAGCGGCGAGGCGCCGGTCAGGTGCTCGTTTTCCGTCCGGATGGTGTTGGAGAAGACGCGGAGGCATTCCTTGGCGTTTCTCTTTTCGATGGAATTCATGGTCGCGTAGGGGGTGTCCGGCTTCATGTTGAACATCGAGCGGTTGAGCTGGTTGAAGTAGTCGAACAGGATGTGGCGTGCCTCCTCGACGTGCTTGGAGCCGGCGAGGATCCTCCGGATCTGCGGGTCGGCGGCCCACAGCTTCTCGACGAGTTCCTTCCTGCCCAGGGAGAGAATGTTCTTGGCCATGAGACGGGTCCCCGTGTGTCTTGGTCGAGGGACATTCTGGCCGAAGCCGCCCCCGACGTCAATCATTTCCTGACAGGCGTGATCGCGCCCCTCCCGCGCCCCCTCCGGAGACCGGCTCGAAGGGTTCCGATGTCCCCGGCGCTTTCCCGGCCATGGGTCAATCGGGACCGGATGGGCCCTTCCAGCAGACGTCCGGCCGGCGGGCGGCCCGGACCTCGTCGAGGCGCTTCACGGGGGTGGTGTGCGGGGCCGACTTCACGATCTCCGGGTCGTCCTTCGCCTCGGCGGCGATGGCGATCATCGCGTCGCAGAAGGCGTCGAGCGTCTCGAGGCTCTCCGTCTCGGTCGGTTCGATCATGATGGCCTCCGGGACGATCAGGGGGAAGTAGATCGTCGGCGGGTGGACGCCGTAGTCGAGCAGGCGCTTGGCGATGTCGGTCGTGTGGACGCCGCTTTCCCGGACCTGCCGTCGTCCGGAAAAGACGCATTCGTGCATGCAGGGGCGGTCGTAGGCGAGGTCGTAGAAGGCCTTCAGGCGCGCCTGGACGTAGTTGGCGGCGAGGACGGCGTCTTCCGCCGTCTGGCGGAGGCCCGCCGCGCCGAGGCTGCGGAGGTAGGCGCAGACCCTGACCATCACGGCGACGTTTCCGTAAAAGGCCCGGACGCGCCCGATCGTGTCGGGATACGCCTCCGACCAGGCGTAGCCCGCGTCCGTCCGGACGATCCGGGGGACGGGGAGGAAGGGTTCGAGGGCGGCCCCGACGCCGACGGGGCCGCTCCCCGGGCCGCCGCACCCGTGGGGGGTGGAGAAGGTCTTGTGGAGGTTCAACTGGATGACGTCGAAGCCGATCTCGCCCGGCCGCACCTTTCCCAGGAAGGCGTTGGCGTTGGCGCCGTCGCCGTAGAGGAGGCCGCCCCGGTCATGGATGATCCGGGCCACCGCCGCGATGTTCCGCTCGAAGAGTCCCAGGGTGTTCGGGTTCGTCAGCATGAGGCCGGCGGTGTTTTCCGTCGTGGCCGCGTCCAGGGCGTCGAGATCCACGCCGCCCGCGTCGTTGGACGGCACCTGCACGACCTCGTAGCCGCACAGGGCGCCCGAGGCGGGGTTCGTCCCATGGGCCGTGTCGGGGATCAGGATCTGCGTGCGTTTTTCTCCCCGCTTCTCGAAATACTTCCGGATCATCATGACGCCCGTCAGCTCGCCGTGGGCGCCGGCCGCCGGCTGCAGGGTGAAGTCGGCCATGCCGAAGATCTCGCAGAGATCGCGGCGCAGGCCGTCCATCAGCTGCAGGCTGCCCTGGGCGAAGGCGGCCGGGACACCGGGGTGGAGATCGGCGAAACCGGGCAGCGCCGCCGCCGCGTCGTTCACCTTCGGGTTGTACTTCATCGTGCAGGAGCCGAGCGGGTAGAAGCCGAGGTCGACGCCGAAGTTGCGGCGGGACAGGGCGGTGTAGTGGCGGACGAGATCGACCTCCGCCACCTCGGGGAGGTCGACGTCGTTCCGGAGCAGGTGCGCTTCGATGCGCGGGCCGTCGGCCGTCTCCGGCACGTCGCACGGCGGGACCGCGCCGGCCCGCCGGCCCGGCCGGCTCTTTTCGAAAATCAGCGCAACGTCCGGATGGGGGGGATGCTTTTCCACGGTTTCTCGCTCCGTTCGTTCGATCCGGTTCAATGCTTCCGGAACATCACCAGCCGCCTGCCTTCACTCGCACGCCGGAGGGAATGGCGCCCTTCAATCCCGGCCTGGAGTTCCGCCGGCGCGGGAACGACCGCCTTCACGGGGACGCCTCCTCATCCACGGCAACGGGACCGCGTCCGCTGCCGCCGGATCCTGTCCCGGGCACTCCAGGTCTTCAGGGGCGGAGGACGTCGACCGCCCGGTCCAGGTCCGCCCGCGTGAGCAGCTCCGTGGCGCACAGGAGCAGCGTGCCGGACAGCTCGGGATACTCCCCCGCGAGGCTGATCCCGCCGCTGATGCCGGCCTCCGCCCACCGGGCGTTCACGCCCTCCGGATCGGGACAGCGCAGGACGAACTCGTTGTAGACCGGCCCGGAGAAGGCGGGCGCCCAGCCGGGCAGGTCCAGCAGGCGCCGGCGCAAATACCCGGCCTTCGCGGCATTCAGCTCGGCCAGGGGCTTCAGGTTCTTCCCCAGGCAGGCGAGGTAGACGGCCGCGGCGAGGGCGCACAGGGCCTCGTTGGAGCAGATGTTCGAGGTCGCCTTCTCCCGCCGGATGTGCTGTTCGCGGGTCTGGAGCGTCAGGACGAAGGCCCGCCGGCCGTCCCGGTCCACGGTGGCGCCCGCCAGGCGGCCCGGGATCTTCCGCAGGAACGGGTCCGTGGCGGCGAAGATGCCGAGATACGGCCCGCCGTAACTGACCGGATTGCCGAAGGCCTGGCCTTCCCCCGCGCAGAGGTCGGCGCCCAGCTCGCCGGCCGGCCTGAGCAGGCCCAGGGAGGTCGCTTCGGTGAAGCAATGAACGAGGTGCGCCCCGGCGGCATGGACGGGGGGCGCGGCGGCGGCGAGGTCCTCCACCACGCCGAAATAATTGGGGCTCTGCACGATGACGGCGGCGGTCGATTCCCGGACGGCGGCCGCGAGGGCCTTGGGGTCGAGCCGGCCGTCGCCCGTGAACGGCGCCTCCTCGACCGCCAGTCCGTTCGCCCAGGCGTAGGTCCGGAGAACCTGGCGGTACGCGGGGTGGACGGAGCGGGCGACGACGACCCCGGTCCGGCCGAGCGTCCTGGCGGACAGCACCGCCGCCTCCGCCGTCGCCGAGGCCCCGTCGTACATCGAGGCGTTGGCCACCGGCATCCCCGTGAGGCGGGCGATCATGGTCTGGTATTCGTAGACGGCCTGCAGGATGCCCTGGCTGATCTCCGCCTGGTAGGGGGTGTAGGCCGTGGAGAACTCGGACCGTTGCGTCAGGTGTCCGACGACGGCGGGGATGTAGTGCCGGTATGCGCCGGCGCCGGTCAGGGTGATGTCGGGGAGGCGGTTGCGTTCGCTCAGCGCCTTCAGATGGGTGAAGGCCTCCTGCTCCGAGAGGGCGGGCGTCAGGTCCAGCAGGCGGCTCAGACGCCATCGCTCGGGGATGTCCCCGAACAGGGCTTCGATGGAGGCGATCCCGACCACGTCCATCATGGCCTTGCGGTCTTCCGCCGTGTGCGGACTGTAATCCATCGGCATCGTCCTTGCGGGATCAGTGCGCCTCGTCCCGGATGAAGGCGTCGTAGGCGGCGGCGTCCATCAGGCCGTCGTATTCCTGCGGATCGGCCAGCTTCAGTTTCGCGATCCACCCCTCGCCGCAGGCGTCCTCGTTGATGAGCTCCGGCCGGTCCTCCAGGGCCCCGTTCACGGCGATGACCTCGCCGCTCAGGGGGGCGAAGACGTCCGAGACGGACTTGACCGACTCCACGACGGCGACGGCCTCGCCCTGGCGGACCTGCCGGCCGGGCGCGGGGAGCTCGACGAAGACGATGTCGGTGAGCAGTTCCTGGGCGTGATCGGTGATGCCGATCGTCGCCGTGCCGTCGCCGTGCGGCAGGGCCCACTCGTGCTCCTGGGAATATTTCCGGTCGGTTGGATTGGGTTTGGACATGGCCTGCTCCTGATCGATAAGGGGTTGTCGGGTTTACCGCGGACGCCTGTAAAAGGGCAGTTCGACCACCGCGGCCGGGACGAGGTTGTCGCGGATTTGAATGCCGATCTCCGTCCCCGGCGCCTGCGCCGCCGCGGACACCAGGGCCAGACCGATGGCCCGGGAAAGCGTCGGGGAAAAGGTTCCCGAGGTGACGGCGCCGATCGCCTCGCCGTTCCGCCAGACGGGGTGCCCCTCGCGGGCGATTCCCCGTCCGGTCATCGCGAAGCCGACGAGCTTCCGGTCCGCGCCCGCCGCCTTCCGGCGCCGGAGGGCGGCGCTCCCGATGAAGTCCTTCGCCGGATCGACGAGCCAGCCGTAGATCACCTCGTCGGGCGTGGTCGTTTCGTCCATGTCATGACCGTACAGGAGCATGCCCGCCTCCAGGCGGAGCGTGTCCCGCGCCCCGAGACCCACGGGCCTCAGGTTCCGGGCGGCGCCGTGTTCGAGCAGCGCATCCCAGATCGCGCCGATTGCGTCGCTCGCGGCGTAGATCTCGAAGCCGTCTTCGCCGGTGTAGCCGCTGCGGGAGACAAGGGTCGGCCGGCCGGCCACCCGCGTGCGCGTGAAGCGGTAGTACGCGAGCCCGTCCAGGGCGGCCGGCGTCAGGGGCTGCAGGATCGCCTGGGCCGCCGGGCCCTGGAGATCGAGTTTCCCGATTTCATCCGTCCGGTCGACGATCTCCACCTCCCGGAATCCCTCGGCCTCCTTGACGGTCCTGAGCCAGGCCACGTCCTTGAGCCGCGTTCCGGCGTTGGTGACGAGTCCGTAGCGGTCCGCCTCCAGACGATAGACCGTCAGGTCGTCCAGAATGCCGCCCGCTTCGCTCGTCAGGACGCTGAGCCTGAGCCGGCCCGTTTCCAGGTCGCCCAGATCCCGGCTCAGGCACCGCTGCAGAAGTGCCAGCGCGGCGGCGCCCCGAACCTCGATCTCGCCCATGTGACAGATGTCGAAGAGCCCGGCGCTCTTCCGCGTGGCGCGGTGCTCCTCGATGACGCCGGTGTACTGGACGGGCATCGCCCAGCCGCCGAAATCGATCATCCGGGCGCCGGCGCGAACGTGGCGGTCGTAAAGCGGCGTCTGGTTCATGGGTCACTCCCGGGGCGGCCTTGAGGCCTGTCTTGCGGACCCGCCCGTGCCGGGGGCGGGAGGCGCCGGGGTTGCGGACAGGGCCGCCCGACCGGTCCCGTCAGGGCCCGCGGGCGATGGATGCGAAGGAACCCCGGAACTAATAGTAACGGTAAAGCAGGGACAGCAGGATCAGGATAACGACCACCCCGAAAAAGATGTTGGATTTTCTCAGGGCCTTTCCGCCCACCACGACCCCGTCGCAGGACTGGCAGACCGTCAGGTGCGAGGCAATGGGCGCCCCGCAGCTGGGACATCGCAGCTCCCGCTCCCGCGAGGCCGTCTTGGCCTCGGCGCTTTTTTTGATCTGTTCGCCGACGTCGTAGGTCCAGCGGCAGTCATCGGTCGGGCACCGGCCCCGGATCGGCATCCGGTCCGTCCAGATGAAACTCCTCCCGCACTGGGGACATTGGATTTTGACCATCGCTTGTCTCTCCGGAAACGCTTCTCTGAATCGTTCGGTGCCGTCCTACGTACTATAAGGAGGGGGGGATTTCAAGGCAAAAGGTCCGCTCCCATTATTTTATTGATTGTTTCCCGAAACTGGTATATGAAATTCCACCTTTTTGCAGCGCGGCCGAGCCGCTGCGCGGGAGGGGGCTCAACGTTCGAGTTTGCCGGGAGTGGCACATGATCAGGTTTCAGGGTGTGCACAAATGGTTCAAGAAACTTCATGTGTTGAATGACGTCAATCTCCATGTCAAGCAGGGCGAGGTCGTCGTCGTCTGCGGTCCCTCCGGATCGGGGAAATCCACCCTCATCCGGACGATCAACAAGCTCGAACCCATCCAGAAGGGCAGCCTGTTCGTCGACGGACAGGACCTGTCCGACCGGAAAACCGACATCAACCGGCTGCGGGCGGAAATCGGGTTCGTCTTCCAGCAGTTCAATCTCTATCCTCACCTGAGCGTCATCAAAAACATCACCCTGGCGCCCATCAAGATCCGCAAGCTCGCCCGCACGGAGGCGGAGGAGCAGGCCATGGCCCTGCTGGAGCGGGTCGGGCTCGCGGAGAAGCGGGACGCCTACCCGGCGCAGCTCTCCGGAGGGCAGCAGCAGCGGGTGGCCATTGCCCGCGGGCTCGCCATGAAGCCGAAGATCATGCTCTTCGACGAGCCGACGTCGGCCCTCGACCCGGAGATGATCGGAGAGGTCCTGGAGGTCATGCAGGGCCTGGCCCACACGGGGATGACGCTGATCGTGGTGACCCATGAAATGGGATTCGCCCGCGAGGTGGCGGACCGCGTCACCTTCATGGATTACGGCGTGATTCTCGAAGAGGCCACGCCGGACGAATTCTTCAAGAATCCCAAGCACGAGCGGGCGCAGTTGTTCCTCAAGGAGATCCTCTCTCCGATGCACTAGGAGAGATCAGGCGGCGGGCTAAAGGCACCGGGCCATGAGGATGGTCCTGAATTCAGCCTTCGATGGGAATTCATTCAGCGTTGAAAGGAGGACAAGCATGATGAAGCGATTGGGGATGTGGGTATTGGCACTGGTGTTTGTGGGCGGCCTGGGGGGCACGGCGCTGGCCGCGGATACCCTGGCGGACGTGAAGAGCAAGGGAGTAATGGTCTGCGGCGTGAAGGATTCCACGCCCGGGTTCGGCTACATCGATGAGCAGACCCGCGAGATCATGGGGTACGACGTGGACTTCTGCCGGGCCATTGCCAAGAAACTCGGCGTCAAACTGGAGCTGAAACCCGTGACCTCGGCGACCCGGATGCCCCAGCTCATCGCCGGCAACATCGATATCATCGCCGCGACGATGACCAAGAATGCCGAGCGGGCCAAACAGATCGATTTCAGCTACATGTACTTCTTCACCGGCCAGAAGTTCCTCGTGAAGAAGGGGACGGTCAAGAAGCTGGCCGACCTCGAGGGGAAGCGGATCGGCACGGCCAAGGGGTCCACCTCCGAGCAGAATGCGGCCAAGGCCCTGCCCAAGGCCACGATCCTGTCCTTCGACGATTACCCCCAGGCCTTCCTGGCCCTGGAGCAGGGCAAGGTGGTGGCCGTCACCACCGACGAGTCGATCCTGGCGAACCTGCTGGCCAAGGCGCCCAACAAGAAGAACTACGAAATCCCCAACATCCAGATCTCCGACGAGCCCTACGGCCTCGGGATGCGCAAGGGCGACACGAATTTCGTGAACGCCGTCAACAAGGCCCTCCTGGACATGGAGAAGAAGGGCGAGGCGAAGAAACTCTACACGAAGTGGTTCGGCCCCAAGGGAAAATCGGGAATCGTCCTGAAGCGGACCTTCACGATTACGCCGGAACGATAAGAGGAGTTTCCTCCGAACGTGTTCAACTATCAGTTCGACTGGGCAATCGTTACATCAGGGCAGTACTTTGAATGGATCCTGTCCGGCGTCAAGGTCACCATTCAGCTGTCCCTGGTGTCGATTGCCCTCGCTTTTATCCTGGGGCTGCTCGTGGCGGTCATGCGGATGAGCCAGAACGCGCCCATCCGCTGGTTCGCCATGGGTTACCTCGAGTTCTTCCGCAACACCCCGCTCCTCGTTCAGATTTTCTTCTGGTATTTCGGCTCCGACAAGATCCTCCCGCAGGCCGCCCGGGACTGGCTGTACAGCATGAATTTCGAATTCGCCGCCGCGGTCATCGCGCTGACGATCTACACCTCGGCCTTCATCGCCGAGGACATCCGCTCCGGCGTCCGCTCCATCCCGAAGGAGCAGATGGAGGCGGCCCGCAGCTCCGGATTCTCCTACGTCCGGTCCATGCTGTACATCATCCTGCCGCAGGCCGTGCGGATCACGATCCCGCCGCTCATCAACCAGTTCCTCAACCTGGCGAAGAACTCGTCGCTCGCCATGACCATCGGCGTGGCGGAACTGACGTATCAGGCCCGGCAGGTGGAAAGCTACACGTTCAAGGGGTTCGAGGCCTTTACGGCGGCGACCCTGGTCTATCTGGTGATCTCGCTCGTCATCACGGCGCTCGTCACCCTTTACAGCAAGAAGGTGCTGAGCCCCATCGGGATGCGATAACGTATGGAAACCGGACTCGACTTCACCGTCATCTGGACGAACATCACCCACTTCATGATCGGGCGCTACCCGAGCGGCCCCATGGGGGGGGTGCTGCTCACCCTGTACCTGGCGGCGGTCTCGCTCGTCCTGTCCTTCTTCGGCGGGCTCATCCTGGGGCTCATGTGCGTCTCGCGCAATCCGCTCGTCCGCTATCCCACCCTGGCGGTGGTGAACACGATCCGCGGCATCCCGCTCCTTCTGGTGATCTTCTGGATGTACTTCCTGCTGCCCACCTTCCTCGGCTACCGGACGCCGGAGAGCTGGACGGTCATCGCGGCGCTCACGATCTTCACCTCCGCTTACATGTCCCAGATCGTCCAGGCGGGGATCGAGGGCATCCCCAGCGGCCAGATGGAGGCGGCCCTCTCGACGGGGCTTCACCCGCGCCAGGCCATGCTGTTTATCGTCCTGCCGCAGGCCCTGCGCAACATGATCCCCTCCTTCGTGAACCAGTTCGTCTCCATGATCAAGGACACGTCGCTGGCCTACATCGTCGGGGTTTCCGAACTGACGCACGTGGCGACCCAGATCAACAACCGGACGATGGTCTACCCCACGGAGATCTTCCTGTTCATCGCCGTGATCTACTTCATCATCTGCTTCGCCTTTACCAGCCTGTCCCGCTGGCTGGAGAAACGGCTGGCCTGGCGCAAGGCGATCTGACCGGTTCCCGGCCGCAACCGCCCCGTTTTTTCCCGAAAATGAATGCGGATTATTTTTTGGACAGGAGGCTCTCGAAGAAGGCCCGCTTCTTGCGCGGCACCAGCACGGTGCCCTCGTGGTCCACGATCAGGATGCCCTCCAGGTGGTCCATCTCGTGCTGGACGATGCGCGCGCCAAAGTCGGTGTAGCGCTTGCTGATCTTGCGTCCCTCCCGGTCGCAGGCGCGCACCTTGATTTCCGGGTGGCGTTCGATCTCGACCTGGATCTCGGGACAGGACAGGCAGCCCTCCGCGCCCCGGACGGGCTCCCCCCGCGTCTGGGTGATGCGGGGGTTGACGAGCACGTCGTAGTCCTTGTCGCCGGCGGGCCGGCCCTTTTCATCGAAATGCTTGTTCTTGAAGATGATGACCCGGCGGCCGATCCCGATTTGGGGGGCGGCCAGCCCCAGGGCGTCGTCGCGCTCCAGAAAGGCGTCCACCAGGGCGCGGATGTCCTCCCGGGCGGCCCTGTCCAGGGGGATGGGAATCTCCTCGCAGGGCTCCCGCAGGCGTTTCGACTCCGCTTCGTTCCAGTGTTCGTCCGACCAGAGGGTCAGGATCTTTCTTTCCGTCATGGGGCTCTCCGTGTTTTGCATGCACCCGGCCGCCCTATATCACCCTTGGGGACGGAATTCAAGCGGGCCGGGAGGACGCGAATCCGCTTGATCATCGGGAGGATGTCTGCTACGTACCGGAGGCGGCCTTGACCTCCCCTCCCCCCGGGGCCGGTATGGTCTTCGCCGCCGGGGACCCTTGCGGCCCCGCGTGAGCCCACAGCCTTCAGGCATCCGGAACGGGGGAGCGCCTTGTTCCGGAGAGCGGATCGATCATGACCTTGCCGTTTGTCCCGTCCCTCATCACGGCCGTCGCCCGGCGGGAATTTTCCCGGGCCATGCACTTCGAAGCGGGCCGGCCGGTGAACCTCCCCCCTTCGGACCGGTCCGCCCCCCGGCTGCTGTACCTCCACATCCCCTTCTGCGAGCAGCTCTGCCCCTACTGTTCCTTCAACCGGGTGGCGTTCGAACCGGACCTGTGCCGGGCGTATTTTCGCGCCCTGCGGCGGGAGATCCGCCTCTATGCCGAGCGCGGCTACGACTTCGGCGGGGTCTACGTCGGCGGAGGGACGCCGACGGTCCTGCCGGACGAGCTGGGCGAAACGCTGGCCCTGGCCCGCGCGTCCTTTGGCATTCGTGAAATATCGGTCGAAACGAATCCGAACCACCTGACGGACGAGACCCTGGCGCTCCTGAAGCACGCCGGGGTGAACCGCCTGTCCGTGGGGGTGCAGAGTTTTCAGGATCCGCTCCTGAGGCAGATGGAGCGCTACGCGAAGTACGGGAGCGGCGAGGCCATCGGCCGCCGCCTGGGTCAGATCGCGGGGCGTTTCGATACGCTCAACGCGGACATGATCTTCAACTTTCCCTCCCAGACGCCGGAGATGCTCGCCGCGGACCTCGCCGTGATCCGGTCGCTCGGGGTGGACCAGGTCACCTGGTACCCGCTGATGGTCTCCGATGCCACGCGCCGGAAGGTGAGCCGGACCCTGGGGCGGGTCCGCTACGGCCGGGAGAGGCGCTATTACGCTGAAATCGTGAAGGGGCTTCTGCCGATGTACCGCCTGTCTTCGGCCTGGTGTTTTTCCCGCCAGCCGTCCCTGATCGACGAGTACATCGTCGATTACGCGGAGTACGCCGGTCTGGGCAGCGGTTCCATCGGCTATCTGGACGGGACCTGCTACGCCAACACCTTCCGGATTCCCGACTACATCGCGCAGGTCGAGCGGGGCGAGATCCCCCTGTTCGCCGCCCGGGCCTTTTCCCGGCGCGACCGGATCCGGTACGACTTTCTCATGCAGCTGTTCGGGATGACCCTGGATCTCCGGGGGCTCAAGAAGAAATACGGACCGGCGATCTGGCGGCACCTCTGGTTCCCCCTGCTCGCCTTCGGCGCGGCCGGCGGGCTGCGGTACCGCGCCCCGATCGTCCGCCTGACGGAGGCCGGACGTTACCTGTGGGTGATCATGATGCGGGAGTTTTTCATCGCCGTGAACAACTTCCGCGACGACTGCCGGGACGGGGCCGGTCCGGTCTGAGGGGCCGGTCCGTGTTTTGTATCTTTGCGGGTGCCGGAGACCTTGTCCTCCGTGCGGCGGGCGGACAGGTTGAGGAACCTTCAGGAAGCCATGAGTTGGCGATTCCGGGGATGGTGGCGCAATGGATGAACGGAAGAAGGCGTTGTTGCGGGAGCTGCCCAAGATCGATGCGCTGATGCTCCTGCTCGAAGCGAAGGGTGCGCCCGCGCTGGCCCCGCGGGAGCTGATCCTTGAGACGTGCCGGGCGGTGGTGGCCGATCTGCGGACCAGGATCGTGGATGTCGAAGGGCCGGGCAGGACGTCGTCCGGGAAGCGCGGCGGACCGGAGGCCCTGCGCCTGCCTGTGCCGGAGGAGGTGGCCGCCCGGGTCGTGGCGCGCCTCGAAGACCTCCACCGCTACCGCCTCCGGCGGGTGATCAACGCGACCGGCGTCATCCTCCACACGAACCTGGGGCGGGCGCCCCTGTGCCCCGAGGCCGTCGAACGGATCGTCGCGGTCAGCCGGGGCTACAGCAACCTGGAATTCGACCTGGAGAAGGGGGAGCGGGGGCTTCGCTACGATCATGTCCGGGAGCGACTGTGCGCCCTGACGGGGGCCGAGGACGCCCTCGTCGTCAACAACAACGCGGCGGCGGTCCTGCTGGTTCTGAACACCCTGGCCTTCGGCCGGGAGGCCATCGTCTCCCGCGGGGAGCTCATCGAGATCGGCGGGGAGTTCCGGATTCCCGACGTCATGGAGAAGAGCGGCGGCCGGCTCCGGGAGGTGGGCACGACGAACCGCACCCGCCTGGCCGACTACGAGCGGGCCATCGGGCCGGAGACGGCCCTGATCCTCAAGGTCCACACGAGCAATTTCCGGATCGTCGGCTTCACGGAAGAGGCGGACCTGGGCGAACTCGTCGCCCTCGGCAAACGCTCCGGTCTGCCCGTTCTGGACGATCTCGGGAGCGGCTGCCTGATCGGGCTGGCGCGTTTCGGCCTGGCGCACGAGCCGACGGTCCAGGAGGTCCTCGCGACGGGCGTCGACGTCGTCACGTTCAGCGGGGACAAGCTGCTGGGAGGCCCGCAGGCGGGGATCATCCTCGGAGGACGGGAGATCCTGGGGCGAATCAGGAAGAACCCCCTGAACCGGGCGCTCCGGATCGACAAGCTGACCCTGGCGGCCCTGGAGGCAACGCTCGTCCACTATCTCGATCCGGACACGGCCCGTGAGCGGCTGCAGGTCCTGAAGGCCCTGACGGAGCCCCTGCCGGACGTGAAGAAGCGGGCGCACCGCCTGCTCCGGCTCCTGCGCCGGACGGGGCTGGAGGGTCTCGACGTCTCCCTCGAGGCGGGGGTGTCCATGACGGGCGGCGGTTCGCTGCCGACCCAGGAGATCCCGACGGCGCTCGTCGCCCTGAGACCCCGCTCCCTGTCCGCCGCCCGCCTGGAGGAGGGGCTGAGGCGCCTGCCGACGCCGGTGATCGCCCGTATCGCCGAGGATGCGGTTCTCCTCGACGTGCGGACCCTGATGGAGGAGGAGCTGGGCTGGATCCGCGATGGATTGAGAAGCCTTTTCCCCGTTCGGCCGCGCGAGCCGGGCATGAACCCCTGACGCGTCGCGGGCGCGGCCGCCGTCGAAGCCGCCCCGGAGGGGCGGCGGCCCGCCGGGACCCACGCCATGGATAAAGCCATCGAGACCTGGACCGTTCCCCCGTCCCTGGACGGCGCCCGCCTGGACCTGTTCCTGACGGAGGCGTCGTCGCTGTCCCGTTCCCAGGTCAAGCGCCTCGTCGAGGGGGGGCGGGTCTCGATCGATGGCGCCGCCGCCCCGAAGGTCAGCCGGAAGCTGAAGGCCGGCGAGACCGTCGTCCTGCTCCGGCCCCCCGTCGCCGCGGCGGAGGCCCTCCCGGAGGACATTCCCCTGTCCATTCTCTATGAAGATGCACACCTGCTGGTCCTGGACAAGCCGGCGGGACTCGTGGTCCACCCGGCGCCCGGGCACGCCGGGGGGACCCTCGTGAACGCCGTTCTCCACCACTGCCGGGACCTCTCGGGGATCGGCGGGGTCCTGCGCCCCGGAATCGTCCACCGCCTGGACAAGGACACGTCCGGGGTCCTCGTCGTCGCCAAGTCGGACACGGCCCACGCGGGGCTGGTCAACCGGTTCAAGCGGCGCGAGATCGGCAAGACCTACCTCGCGCTGGTTTGGGGCGTGCCCCGGGAAAACGCGGGCCGCATCGACCTGCCCGTTGGCCGCCATCCGCGGGAGCGCCAGCGGATGTCCGTCCGGAGCCGGCGGGGCAAGACGGCGGTGACGCACTGGCGGGTCGTCCGACGGTACGGGGCCGTGAGCCTCCTCGAGGTGTCCCTCGAGACCGGCCGGACCCATCAGATCCGGGTGCATCTGAACGCCATCGGCCATCCCGTCGTCGGGGACCCCGTCTACGGCGGGGCCGGAAGGGTCCGGGGCGTGGCCGATCCGGTCCTCCGGTCCCGGCTCGTCGCGATGAAGCGCCAGGCCCTCCATGCGGCCCGCCTGGATTTCGTCCACCCCGTGACCGGGGTGCCCCTGAGCGTGACCGCGCCGCTTCCGCCGGACATGGCGGAGCTGACGGCGTTTCTGGAAAAGGACGCCTCGGGCGCCGCGCCCGAGGCGGGCAGCGGCGCCCCGCATCCGGGGGTCGCGCGATGAGCCCCGCGCGGCGGGCGGCGGGCCCGGGCGCACCCGGGGAAGGATTCCGGATCCGGCGCCGCGGCGGTCTGAGCGTGTTCGAAGCCAATCTCCTGGCGGGGATCCCGTCCCTCCGGCACGCCTTCTCCACCCGCCGGGGCGGGAGCAGCGGCGGGTGCTTCTCCGGCCTCAACTTCAGCTTCCACCAGGGGGACGAGGCGGAACACGTCCGGGCGAACTGGGCGGCCCTGTCCCGGGCCTTCGGGATCGCGCCGGAGCGCCTCCTGACCGTCCGCCAGGTGCACGGCAACCGGATCTGGATGCTCGACGAGGCGGAACCGGTGCCGGTGTCCGGCGGCGGAGAGGCCGGGGAAGACGCGCCCCAATGTGATGCGATCGTCACCAGCCGGCCGGGGATCGCCATCGGCGTCAAGACGGCGGATTGCGTGCCGGTCCTGATCGCGGACCCGGTCCGGCGGGTGATCGCGGCCGTCCATGCCGGCTGGCAGGGGACGGCCCGGCGCATCGTGGAACAGGTCTGCGCCGCGCTCGAGGCGCGGTTTGCCTGCCGGAGGGAGGACCTCCTCGCCGCCATCGGTCCGGCCATCGGTCCGTGCTGCTACGAGGTGGACGACCGCGTCCGGGAGGCGATGGCCGGTCTTCCCGGGTTTGAGCGGATCTTCTCCCCCGGGGAGACGCCGGGGCGCTGGCAGCTCGATCTCGCCCTGGCCAACCGGTTGCAGCTCTGGAGTGCGGGCGTGCCGGCGTCGCGGGTGGCGGCGGCGAACCTGTGCACCGCCTGCCGGCCGGACCTTTTCTTCTCGCACCGCGGCAGCGGCGGAAAAACCGGGCGGCACTTCAATTTTCTCCTGTTGGACGGGGAACCGGGCGAAGGGTCCGGATCCCCCGGCGGGGGGCCTTCCCGCGGAAACGGGAATCCGGCGGCGAAACGGTGAACGGGATGTCCGCCGGATCGGCCGGAGCGGACATGGGGCCGCCTGAAAAAAATCTTGACACGACCGGGGGCATGGGGTAAGGGAAGCTCAACTTTGAACGGTTGGTGCGAAGTCCTTCCCTCATGGAATAATCCCAGAATTCGCGTTGGCAACCCGGTTCCATCCCAGATCTTCCATATGATTTCTTTGCATTGAGTATGATGGCCGCCGTGTCGCTGTGTTTCAGCGCGTGGGGCGGTGCCGGAAACAGCGGGGAAAGACCATCCTGACGGGAAGGGCAATTTGACAATGAAGAAGGAATCTGTATGAACATCGATGAAATCAAGCGTTTGCCGATCAGCCAGTTGACCGACATGGCCAAGGACTTCAACGTCCCCGGGGCCGGGGGGCTCAGGCGTCAGGACCTCATTTTCGCCATCCTCCAGGCCGAGGCGGAGAAGAACGGCGTCATCTACGGGGCGGGTGTCCTCGAGATCCTTCCCGACGGCTTCGGGTTTCTTAGGGCCGTGGATTACAATTATCTGCCGAGCCCCGACGACATCTACATCTCGCCCTCGCAGATCCGCCGCTTCAGCCTCCGCACGGGCGATACGATCTCCGGCGAGGTCCGGCCGCCCAAGGAGGGGGAGAAGTATTTCGCCCTCCTCAAGGTGGACACGGTCAATTTCGAGAGCCCCGAGACCGCGCGCGACAAGATCCTGTTCGACAACCTGACGCCCCTCTACCCCCAGGAGAAGCTGAACCTGGAATCGAATCCGGAGAATTACTCCACCCGCGTCATGGACCTGTTCACGCCGATCGGCAAGGGGCAGCGCGGCCTGATCGTTTCGCCCCCGCGGGCCGGCAAGACGGTGCTCCTGCAGGACATCGCCCACAGCATCTCCGCCAACCACAAGGAAGTCACCCTGATGGTGCTCCTGATCGACGAGCGGCCCGAAGAGGTGACGGACATGCAACGCAGCGTCCAGGGGGAGGTCATCTCCTCCACCTTCGACGAGCCCGCCTCGCGCCACGTGCAGGTCGCCGAGATGGTCATCGAGAAGGCCAAGCGCCTGGTCGAGCACAAGAAAGACGTCGTGATCCTCCTGGACAGCATCACCCGGCTGGCCCGGGCCTACAACACCGTCGTTCCCCCCAGCGGCAAGGTCCTCTCCGGCGGCGTCGACTCCAACGCCCTGCACAAACCGAAGCGCTTCTTCGGGGCGGCGCGCAACATCGAGAACGGCGGCAGCCTGACCATCATCTCCACGGCCCTGATCGATACGGGGAGCCGGATGGACGAGGTCATCTTCGAGGAGTTCAAGGGCACGGGCAACATGGAACTGCACCTGGACCGCCGGATTGCCGACCGGCGCGTGTTCCCGGCTTTCGACCTGATCCGTTCCGGAACGCGGAAGGAGGAGCTTCTGACCGCGAAGGCCAACCTGAACCGCGTCTGGATCCTGAGGCGCCTCCTCCAGGAGATGAACCCCGTCGACGCGATCGAATTCATCGTGGACAAGGTCCGCAAGACCCAGTCGAACCAGGAGTTCCTGGATTCCATGAACCAGTAAGGGCCAAGACGACAAAAAGACTTGTATTTTTTTTCGAGATGGCTATAATGCGCCCCCTGTCAACGCACGGGGCGGCGAGACGTTCGGCCCCGGGGCGGGGACCATCGGGAAGAAGGAGGCTGGCAGACAGTCATGAAGGAAGGGATTCATCCGGACTATCAGGCAACGACCATTACCTGCGTTTGCGGGAATGTCATCGAAACGCGGTCCACGAAGAAGGACATCAAGATCGAAATTTGCTCCCAGTGCCATCCGTTCATGACGGGAAAGCAGAAGATCGTCGACACGGAAGGCCGCGTGGAGAGGTTCAAGAAGAAATACGCCGGCACGGGCGGGAAGAAATAATCCGCTGCCCCGTGCGGGGGCCGAAACGACCACCCGTTGCCCCCGATCGGAACGAATCTCAGGAAAGGCGCGGTGAAGGCGCATTGTTACGGCCCTATCCGGTGTGCACCCTTTCGACGGCACCCCCGCCCCGCCCGGACGATCCGGGCGGGCGGTTTCTCTTGACCCCGGCGTTGCATTCCATCCCGACATCTTTTCTTCGGCGTGCCCGGAAGCGTCTGCGCTCCGGCCTTGCCGGATAGGGCGGGCGTTTGCGCGGGACCGGTTCCGACCGGTGCCGTCCGGATGCGCCGCAGGTTACGGTCATGTTCAAACGGATCAAGGAGATTGAAAGCCGCTACGAGGAGCTTGAGCGTCTGCTGAGCGATCCGGAGGTCATCGCGAAACAGGCCGCCTACCAGCGCTTCGCCAAGGAGCACGCGGATCTGCGCGAACTCGTGGAAACCTTCCGCCTCTATGAGAAAACGGAGGCCCAGATCCGTGAGGATCAGGAGCTTCTGAGGGGCCCGGATGAGGACATCCGCGAGATGGCGAAGGAGGAGCTCCCCGTCCTGAAGGAGGCCCTGGACGGACTGGAGGAGCGCCTGAAGCGGCTCCTGCTGCCGAAGGACCCCAACGACGAGAGGAACGTTTTCCTCGAAATCCGGGCCGGGACCGGCGGCGACGAGGCGGGGCTTTTCGTCGGCGATCTCTTCCGGATGTACGCGCGGTTCGCCGAGCGCAACCGCTGGAGGATCGAGGTCGTCAGCAGCACGCCGGCCGGCGGCATGGGCGGTTTCAAGGAGATCATCGCCCTCATCACGGGGGCGGGCGCCTACAGCCGGATGAAGTACGAGGGCGGGGTCCACCGGGTCCAGCGCGTGCCCGTCACCGAGGCCCAGGGGAGGATTCACACGTCGGCCGTCACCGTGGCCATCCTGCCGGAGGCGGAGGAGGTGGAGGTTCAGATCGATCCCAACGATCTGAGGATCGACGTGTACCATTCCAGCGGTCACGGCGGGCAGAGCGTCAACACCACGGATTCCGCCGTCCGGATCACCCACCTGCCGACGGGACTCGTCGTCACCTGCCAGGACGAGAAATCCCAGCTCAAGAACAAGGCCAAGGCGATGAAGGTGCTCCGCGCGCGGCTCCTGGACGGCATGGTGACCCGGCAAAACGCGGAGATCTCCGAGGCCCGGAAGATCATGGTGGGCAGCGGGGACCGGAGCGAACGCATCCGGACCTACAATTACCCGCAGGGGCGGGTGTCGGATCACCGGATCGGCCTGACCCTCTACAACCTGGAGGGCTTTCTGGACGGGGACATCGAGGAGGTGCTCGAGGCCCTGAACACCCATTACCAGACGGAAGCCCTCAAACAGTCCGCAGGCTGACGAACATGAACATTCGCGGGCTCATCGACCGGACCGCCCGGACCTTCGCGCAGGAAGGCCTCCCGACGCCCCGCCTGGACGCCGAGGTGCTCCTTGCCGCCTGTCTGCAGACGGACCGGAGCGAATTTTACATTCATCCCGAGCGGGAGGTGCCGCCCGATCGCCGCCGCCGCTTTGACCGCTGGGTCGGCCGCCGCCGCCGGGGACAGCCGGTGGCCTACATCACGGGCGAGAAGGAGTTCTGGTCGCTGCCGCTGGCGGTGGGCCCGAAGGTCCTCGTGCCGCGGCCGGAGACGGAGATCCTGGTGGAAGAGGCGCTGCGCCTGGCCCCGTTCCTGCCGGCGGAACCGTGGATTCTGGAAGTCGGTGTCGGCAGCGGCGCCGTCAGCATCGCCCTGGCGACGGAGCTGCCGCGCGCCCGGATCGCGGCCACGGACATTTCCCCGGCCGCCCTCGCCCTGGCGCGCATCAACGCCCGGCGCCACGGCGTCGAGGGCCGTATCTCCCTGATGGCGGGGGATCTGTTCGAACCGGTGCGGGGACCGTTCGACCTCGTCGTCTCCAATCCGCCCTATATCGCGGAGGGGGCGTACGACGGCCTGCCGGTGGAGGTCCGCTGCGAACCGCGGCTCGCCCTGATCGCCGGGCCGGACGGGATGGACGTGCTCCGCCGCCTGATCGCGGACGGGGGGCGGTACCTGAGGGCGGGCGGCTGGCTCTGCCTGGAGATGGGCGAGGGACAGGGTGAACGTCTGACCGCCGCCTTGGAGAAGACGGGATACACGGACATCGTCCGGAGGAAGGACTACGGCGGGAGGGAACGGGTCATCCGGGCCCGATGGAGGTGAGGGGTTGGACAAGATCGTCATCGAAGGGGGCCGCCGGCTCGAAGGGGAGGTCCGGATCAGCGGGGCGAAGAACGCCGCCCTGCCCATCCTCATCTCCGCGCTCCTGACGGAAGGCCCGAACACCTTTCGCAACGTTCCGGATCTCGTGGACATCAAGACGGTCAAGAAATTGCTGGCGAGTTTCGGCGTGCGGATGGAGGGGGGAGAAACGCTTTCCCTCGACGCGACCCACCTCACCCGCTGCGAGGCCTCCTACGACCTGGTCCGGACCATGCGGGCGTCGATCCTCGTCCTGGGGCCGCTGGTTGCGCGGCTGGGCGAAGCCCGGGTGTCTCTGCCGGGCGGATGCGCCATCGGGGCCCGTCCGGTGAATCTGCACATCAAGGCGCTCCAGGAAATGGGCGCGGAGGTCGAGCTCCGGGACGGCTACGTGGAGGCCCGCTGCCCCCGCCTGAACGGGGCGGAGATCTACTTCGACATCTCCACGGTGACGGGAACGGAAAACATCCTGATGGCGGCCTGCCTGGCCCGGGGAACGACGGTTTTGAAAAACGCCGCCCGGGAGCCGGAGATCGTGAACCTGGCGCAGGTCCTGACGGGCATGGGCGCCCGGATCGACGGGGCGGGAACGGACGAGATCCGCATCGAGGGGGTGGAGCGGCTCCATCCCGTCGAGGCGGCGGTGATCCCGGACCGGATCGAGGCGGGCACGTTCATGATCGCCGCCGGCATGACGGGGGGCAACATCCGCCTGACCGGTTGCGACCCGACGCACCTGGATGCCCTGATCACGAAGCTCCGCGACACGGGCATGTCCATTGTGCCGCTGGCCGACGGACTTCAGGCGGTCGGCGCGGCCCGGATCCGGAGCGTCGACATCACGACCCTGCCGTACCCGGGATTTCCCACCGACCTGCAGGCGCAGATGATGGCCTACATGACGGCCGCCTCGGGACTCAGCGTCATCACGGAAACCGTTTTCGAAAACCGTTTCATGCACGTGAGCGAACTGCTCCGCATGGGGGCGGACATCCAGATCCAGGGCAACAGCGCGGTGGTCAAGGGGACGCCCGGCCTCCGGGGCGCCAAGGTGATGGCCACGGACCTGCGGGCCTCGGCCTCCCTGATCCTGGCCGGACTCATGGCCGAGGGCCGGACGGAGCTCCTGCGGGTCTACCACATCGATCGCGGCTATCAGCAGATCGAAAAGAAATTCTCCGCGCTCGGGGCGGATATCAGGAGGGTGCGGGCTTGACATGAAGATCAGACGAACGTCCGACCGGGATTTTGACGCCTTCTTCCGCGATCTCAGGCTGCGGGGCCGTGTCTTCGACGAGGACCTGCTCGCGGACGTGAAGGGGATCGTGGCGGATGTGGCCGCCCGCGGGGATGACGCCCTGTTCGCCCTGACGGCGCGGTTCGACGGCTACACGCCGACGGCACAGACCGTCCAGGCCGCGCCGGCGGAATGGTCGGCCGCCGCGGCGGAGGTGGCGGCGGCCGACCTCGAACTGATCGAGCTGGCGGCCCGCCGGATCGAACGGTTTCACCGGCAGCAGCGGATCGACAGCTACAGCGAGGAAGACGAGCCGGGGATCACCTGGGGACAGCGCATCCTGCCGCTGGAGCGGATCGGGATCTACGCTCCCGGAGGGCTGGCCGCCTATCCCTCGACGGTCCTCATGGCGGCCATCCCGGCCCGGATCGCGGGCGTCAGGGAGATCCTCCTCGTGTCCCCCGCCCGGGAGGGGAGGCTCAACCCCCTGATCGCCGCCGCCGCGCGGGTGGCCGGCGTGACGCGCATCTTCAAGATCGGCGGCGCGCAGGCCGTCGCCGCCCTGGCCTACGGGACCGCCTCGGTTCCGGCGGTGGACAAGATCGTGGGGCCGGGCAACGCCTACGTGGCGGCGGCGAAAATGCTGGTGTTCGGCCAGTGCGCCATCGACATGATCGCGGGCCCCAGCGAAGTCCTCATCATCGCCGACGGGTCGCAGAGTCCCGCCGTCTGTGCCGCCGACCTGTTGTCTCAGGCGGAGCACGACCCGCTGGCCTCCGCGCTGCTCCTGACGCCGGACGACGCATACGCCCGGCGGGTGACGACGGAGGTCGAACGGCAGCTCCCGACCCTGTCGCGCCGCGAGATCGCCGCCCGCTCCTGGTCGGATTACGGCGCGGCGGTCGTCACGAAAGACCTCGCGGAGGCCGTCGCCCTGGCGAACCGCTTCGCGCCGGAGCACCTGGAGCTGATGGTGGACGACCCGCAGGCGCTCCTGCCCGGGATCGTCAACGCCGGCGCCATTTTCCTGGGCGGCTGCACCCCCGAGGCCGTCGGCGACTACCTGGCCGGTCCGAACCACATCCTGCCGACGGGGGGGACGGCCCGCTTCGCGTCGCCCCTGGGGGTGTACGACTACGTCAAACGGACGAGCGTCCTGTCCTTCTCCCGGGAGGCCCTGCTGAAGTACGGCCGCCAGGCGGCCCGGCTGGCGGACCTCGAGGGGCTGGAGGCCCACGGAAGGTCTATCACCCGGCGGCTGGACGCGGATCCCGGGAAGCCTTGAGCCGACGATGAAAACCGAACTCTACTATTACACGGGTACGGGCAACTCCCTCTGGACCGCCCGCCTGCTCGCGCAGGCGCTGGGATCGGCCGCGGTCCGGCCGATGTCCCGGACGGACGGTTCCACCGTGAAGGCCGGGATCGAGGCGGTCGGCCTCGTCTTCCCCGTGCACATCTGGGGGCCGCCGCGCCGGGTGATCGCCTTCGCGAACACCCTCAAAGCGGACCCGGCGACGTATTGCTTCGCGGTGGCGGTCAACGCCGGGCAGGTCGCCGCCACCCTCGTCCAGCTGAAAAAGATTCTGCATGCAAAAAACCTGGTCCTGGCCTCCGGGTTCGGAATTGTCATGCCTTCCAACTACATCCCCTGGGGCGGGCCCGGGCCGGAGGATGAACAGCGCCGGCGGATCGCCGCTGCCCGGGAGAAGATCGGCCGCATCGCCGCCCGGGTCGGGAACCGGGAATCGCGGCCCGTCGAGCGGGGCCCTTTTTGGCAGAACCTCGTACTGACCGCACTCAACCGGCTCGCCTTTCCCCGCGTCCCCGCGATGGACAGGGGTTTCCGGGTTGACGGGAAATGCAACGGCTGCGGCGTCTGCAGGACCGTCTGCCCCTGCGGGAACATTGTCTGGGAGGCGGAACGGCCGGTCTGGCAGCACCGCTGCGAGCAGTGCCTGGCCTGCATTCAGTGGTGCCCGCAGGAGTCGATCCAGTACGGCAGGAGAACGCCGGGGTATGCACGCTACCATCACCCGGAGATCAGGCTGCGCGACCTGACCCGGGAGGGGGATTTGCAGGGCTGATGCCGATAGGGGGTGACGCGATGAGAAAGACCGTCTTTGCGGGGCTGGGGGCGGTGTTGATGTGCGCGGCCGTCGCGGCGGCGGGTCCGCACTTCCGGACCGACGCGTTCCGAACCTCCGCCGGGGAACTCGTCATTACCGTCGTGGGTCACGCGACGCTGATGATGACCTGGGGCGGCAAGGTCCTGCACATCGACCCGGTGACCGGGCAGGCCGATTATGCGAAGCTGCCGAAGGCCGACCTGATCCTCGTCACCCACGAGCATGCCGATCATCTCGACCCGGCGGCGATCGGCCCGATCCGCACGCGGGGGACCGCGGTTCTCGCCCCGGAGACGGCCGCCCGCAGGATCCCGGGGAGTATCGTCCTTGCGAACGGCGACGTCCGCACGGTCCAGGGGGTGCGGATCGAGGCCGTCCCGGCCTATAATCTCGTCCACATGCGCAAGCCCGGCGTGCCCTTCCATTCCCGGGGGGTCGGCAACGGGTACATCGTCACCTTCGGGGATACGCGCGTCTACATCGCGGGAGACACGGAAAACACCCCGGAGATGAAGTGGCTGAAGGGGATCGATATCGCCTTCCTGCCCATGAACCTGCCCTATACCATGACGCCCGAGATGGTCGCGGACGCCGCGAAGGCCTTCCGCCCGAAGATCCTCTACCCCTATCACACCGGCGGGACGGACACGGGGCGACTCGTCAACCTGCTCCGGGATGCGGACGGCATCGATGTCCGGACAAAAAACCCTTGACAAAACATCCCGGGTGGTACATATGCCGTCCAGTCGCGGCAGACCCCGAGCGGGCGTAATTCAGTGGTAGAATGTCAGCTTCCCAAGCTGGACGTCGTGGGTTCGAGTCCCATCGCCCGCTCCATTTTCCCCTCCCGGCCCTCCGGTTTTTTTCTTGCAATCCCCATTTTTCTGTGTTAGGAACCCCCCCAGATCATCGGGTTTTTTGAGATGAGTGGGCGCGTGCCCACTTTTTTTTTCCCGAAAGAGGATCATGACGGAGACATCAGGCAGCTACCGGGAAGAGATCGCGTCGCTCGCGGATGCCCTCCTGCGGGCCGAGGGCATGGAGCTGGTCGACGTGGAGTGCCTCAGGATGAAGTCGCGCTGGCTGGTGCGAATCTTCATGGACAAGCCGGGTGGGGTGACCGTCGACGACTGTGCCTGGATCAGCGAACAGCTGGGGGATGTTCTCGATGTGCACGACCTGCCTCCCGGGGCCTATACCCTGGAGGTGTCGTCGCCCGGTCTGGACCGGCCCCTGGCCAGGACGGAGGATTTTCTCCGGTTCCGGGGCTCCCGGATCGACTGCCGTCTGAAGGAGAAGGTCGCGGGGAGTCGTCATCTGCGCGGGATCCTGCGCGACTGCCTTTCGGGAGAGGGTCCGGGGATCGTGGTCATCGAGGTGGACGGCGAACGCCGGTCGATTCCCCGAGACTGGATCCTGAAGGCCCGCCTCGTCTACGAAGAGGAACCTCAGGAACAAGCGCATGCGCCGCATCGCCCCGCGGGGCGCCAGGGGAGATAAAGGGAGGACAAGGACATGTTTCCAGAACTCAAACGTCTGATCGAGCAGATGGGCAAGGACCGGGGGATCGACAAGCAGATCATCGTCGAGGCCCTGGAAGTGGCGATGGAGACGGCGGCCCGGAAGAAGATGGGGCCGCGGGTGGAGATCGAAGCCCATTACAACGACGAGGCCGGCGAGATCGAGGTGTTTCAGTTCAAGACCGTCATGGAGAGGGTCCTGGATCCGGAGATCCAGATTTCCGTCGAGGAGGCCCGGGCGAAGTGGGACGAAGGCGCCGAACCGGGCGACAGCCTCGGGATGAAGGTCGACGCCGGCACCTTCGGGCGGATTGCCGTCCAGACGGCGAAGCAGATCATCATCCAGCGCGTCAAGGACGCGGAGCGGGACAACATTTACGAGGAGTACAAGGATCGCAAGGGGGAACTGGTCAACGGGTTCGTGCAGCGTTTCGAGGGCGGGAGCATCATCGTGAACCTGGGGAGGGCCGAGGCCGTGGTGCCGGTGTCGGAGCAGATCTTTCGGGAGCAGTACAAGCGGGGCGAGCGGATCCGCGGGTATCTCTGCGACGTCAAGAAGATCTCCAAAGGGCCGCAGGTCATCCTCTCCAGGACCCATCCGGGGTTTCTGAAGGCCCTCTTCGATGTCGAGGTTCCGGAGATCTCCGAGGGGCTCATCGAGATCGTCAACGTTTCCCGCGAGCCGGGAAAGCGGGCCAAGATCTCCGTGAGGACGAAAGACAAGGACATCGATCCCGTCGGAGCCTGCGTCGGCATGCGGGGGTCCCGCGTCCAGAGCGTCGTGCAGGAATTGCGCGGCGAGAAGATCGACATCGTTCCCTACTCCGACGATCCGGCCAAGTACGTCTGCAGCGCCCTGTCTCCGGCGAAGGTGGACAAGGTGCTCATCGACGAGGACAATCGGGCCATGGAAGTCATTGTCCCCGATGACCAGTTGTCCCTGGCCATCGGGAAAAACGGCCACAACGTCCGGCTGGCGGTTCGCCTGACCGGCTGGAAGATCGATGTCAAGAGCCAATCCATGGCGACGGCCCAGGAGGAAGAGGGATTCAAGTCTCTCATGCAGATTCCGGGGGTCGGCGAGGCGACGGCGGAACGGCTGTTCAAGGAAGGCCTGAAGAGCGTCATGGCCATCGCCGCCTCCGACGTCGAGACCCTGTCGGCGATTCCGGGCGTCGGCGAGAAGTCGGCCCGGCAGTGGATCGAAGCCGCGGGGAAGATCCTCGATCAAGGGGTCGCGTAAACGGATAAGGCGGGGGAGTTGCGCATGTCTAAAAAAAGGGTCCATGAATTAGCGAAGGAACTGGGCATCGAAAACAAGGAGTTGATCGCCCGCCTGGAAAAAATCGGCATTGCGGTCAAATCCCACTCCAGCTCGCTGGAAGAAGGCGATGTGGAGCGTATTCTCAAGGAGCTCAAGTCCAGCGAACCGCGGGAGATAGTTGAGCAGAGGATCAAAACGGGGGTGATCCGGCGCCGCTCGGTGCGTCTGCCGGCGGAGGAGGCCGAGACGGCGCCCGCCGCGGAGGTGCCGGTGGAAGCCGTGAAGCCCGCCGAGGAGGCGCTTCCCAAAGAACCGGAGGAGCCGTCCGAAGCCCCGCCGCCGGTCCCTCCGGCGGAAGCCGTTCGGTCCAAAGCGGCCGCGCCGAAAAAGGAGCCCGTTTCGAAAGCCGTCCCTCCGGCTCCCCCCGAACCCGCGGCCCCTGAGCCCCCGGCTGCGGCGACGGAGACGCGGAAGGTCGGGGCGCCCGCTCCGACGGAGGCCGCGGTCGTTCCCGAACCGACGCCTAAAGAAAAGGAGGCGACGCCGAAACCGGCGCCGGCCGCCCGGGAGGCCGAGACGGCGCCCGCCGCGGAGGCGGTGCCTCCGGCCAAGGAGAAGGCCGTTCCGGCCCCGCCGGCCAGGACCGCCGAAAGGGAGGTCAGAAAGCCCGTTCCTCCCCGGCCGGACCTGATGATCACCCGGGATGTTGCCCCCCCGCGGCCGGAAGCGCCGTCGGCGCGGACGGAGGCCGACAAGACAAAGAAGCGCGGGAAGAAGCCGGTCGAAGTCCTGATGGAAGAATCGGCGCCGGCCAAGAAAAAGGTTTTCGTCAAGAAGCCGTTCGTTGACCGTAAGGCGCGACAGATTGAAGTCGATACGGAGGAACGGACGCCCAGGTGGCGGGAGGAGAAGCGTCCTGCCGTCGTCAGGATGAAGAAGACGGAAATCACGGTTCCCAAGGCCAGCAAGAGGAGGATCAAGGTGGGCGATGCCATTTCGGTGGGGGATCTGGCCAAAAAGATGGGCGTCAAGGCCAGCGAGGTCATCAACAAGCTCATGGGATTGGGGATGATGGCCACGATCAACCAGCCCATCGATTTCGAGGCGGCGAGCCTGATCGCCACGGAATTCGGTTACCAGGCGGAACTGATGGGCCAGGAGTTCGACGAGACCTTGCTGAAGGCGGAAGCGCCCGCGGAGAATCTCCGGCCGCGCGCACCGGTGGTCACCATCATGGGGCACGTGGATCACGGCAAGACGTCGCTGCTCGACGCCATTCGGGAAACCAACATCATCGACGGGGAGGCGGGTGGCATCACGCAGGCCATCGGTGCCTACCACGTCCATATCAAGAACCGGGACATCGTGTTTCTCGATACGCCGGGCCACGAGGCATTCACGGCCATGCGCGCCCGCGGGGCCCAGGTGACGGACATCGTCGTTCTCGTGGTGGCGGCCGACGACGGGGTGATGGACCAGACGGTGGAGGCCATCAACCACTCCCGAGACGCCGGCGTTCCCATCGTGGTGGCCATCAACAAGATCGACAAGCCCGGGGCGGATTCCGGGCGGATCAAGCAGGCCCTGACGGAATACAACCTGGTCCCGGAGGAGTGGGGCGGAGAGACGATCTTCTCCGAGGTGTCGGCCAAGCAGAAGATCGGGATCGAGGAACTGCTGGAGCTTATCCTGCTGCAGGCCGATATCCTGGAACTCAAGGCGGATCCCGACCGGCCGGCCCGTGGTGTCATCATCGAGGCCAAGCTGGACCGCGGACGCGGACCCGTGGCGACGGTCCTGATTCAGGAGGGGACCCTGCGGGAGGGCGACGCCTTCGTCTCGCGGACGGAATACGGCCGGGTCCGGGCCATGATCGACGACAAGGGGCAGCGGATGCGGGAAGCGGGGCCGTCCACCCCCGTCGAGGTGATCGGCTTTTCCCGCGTGCCCCAGGCGAGCTCCGAATTCATCGGCGTCGAGGACGAAAAGAAGGCCCGCAGCATCGGCGAGTACTGGATCCGCAAGGAGCGGGAGCGGGAGCTTTCCGCCACGGCGAAAATCACCCTGGAGCAGCTCTATGCGAAAATGAAGGAGGGGGTGAAGGAGCTCAACGTCATCCTCAAGGCCGACGTGCAGGGCTCCGTCGAGGCCCTCGCGGACGCGCTCGGAAAACTGGGCGCGGCCGACATCAAGATCAAGATCATCCATTCCTCCACCGGCGCCATCACGGAGACCGACGTCATGCTGGCGTCGGCGTCCAATGCCGTCATCATCGGGTTCAACGTGCGTCCGGACGCCCGGGTCGCCGAGGTGGCCGAAACGGAGGGGGTGGAGATCAAGCTCTACGACATCATCTACAACGTGATTGCCGACATGAAGGCGGCGATGGAGGGGCTCCTGGAGCCGGAGTACCGCGAGGTGAGCCAGGGCCGCGCCGAGGTGCGGGATATCTTTAAGGTGCCGAAGATCGGCACCATCGCCGGCTGCTATGTGACGGACGGAAAACTGGCCCGGTCCTCGGGCGTCAAGCTCGTCCGGGAGGGCGTCGTCGTGTACGACGGTCGGATCGCGTCCCTCCGGCGCTTCAAGGACGACGTCAAGGAGGTCGCGACGGGGTTCGAGTGCGGCATCGGCATCGAGAACTATAACGACATCCGCATCGGGGACGTCATCGAGGCTTATGTCCAGGAGGAGATCGAACGCAAGCTTTAACGGGCCGGCGGGCTTCGGGGACGCCCGCGGACCGGGGCGTGAGGGGGAACCATGGTCATCGGCGTGGGACTGATCGACATCCTGATCCCGGGCTGCCATTCCCTCAAGGAGAAGCGGGGCGTTCTGCGGCGGATTCTCAAGCGCACGCAGAATGAATTCAATATCTCCATCGCCGAGGTGGGGCAGCACGACCTCTGGCAGACGGCCCGGATCGGATTCTGCGTGGTCGGGAACGACCGCGCCTACATCAACGGCAAGATGGATCACGTCTTTCGTTTTATCGACGAGATCGGCGTGGCGGAGCGGGTCCGCACGAAGATGGAAATCCTTTCTTTTGCGGACATCGAGGACGATCCGCGAATGGAACTGGAAAAGTATGGCGCAATATAAACGGGCGGAGCGCGTGGCGGACCTGATCCGCGCCGAACTCGCCGACATCCTGCGCAAGCGCATCCGCGATCCCAGGATCGGGCTTCTGACCCTGTCGGGCGTGACGTTGTCGGACGATCTCAGGGTGGCGAAGGTGTACTTCGTTGAAATGGGACAGGACCAGTGCCGCCCGGAGATCCGTGCGGGCCTGGACAGGGCCGCGGGTTTCATCCGCCGGGAACTGGGAAAGCGGATCGAGCTGCGCTACGTGCCGGAGCTCATCTTTCTCTACGACCCCTCCTTCGCCTACGGCAGCCGCATCGAGAAGCTGATTCAGGAAATCCACCATCAGGAAGAACCAGAGGAACCGGATGCTCCAGAAGATCATTGACATCATCCGCCGCGGCCGGACCTTTCTCGTGACGGCCCATGAACGGCTGGACGGGGACGCCCTCGGATCTGAGCTCGCCCTGTACGCGATGCTGACCGATCTGAGGAAGCAAGCGGTGGTCTACAACCAGGACGAGGTTCCCGGGAATTACCGCTTTCTTCCCGGGAGCGAAACCATCGTGTCGGCGCTGCCCCCGCCGGAGACGTTCGACGCGGCGTTCATCCTGGATTGCAGCGAGCTGGACCGGGTGGGCCGGGAGGCCCCTCGAATCGCGGACATCCGGCAACTCGTGAATATCGACCATCACGTCTCCAACGGCGGTTTCTGCGATACGGTCCTGCTCGATCCGAAGGCGAGTTCGACGGGGGAGATCCTGTGCCGGGTCATGACGGCCATGAACTGGGCGCCGACGCCGCCGGCGGCCACGTGTCTGTACACGGCGATCCTGACCGATACCGGCGGATTCCATTACGGCAACACGACGCCGGAGGCGCTGACGGCGGCGGCCGGTCTCGTCGTGCGCGGGGCCGATCCGCAGTGGATTTCGGAAAACGTCTACGAGAGCAATCCCCTGGCCAAGATCCGGCTTCTGGGCGCGGTCCTGGAAACCCTCGCCCTCGACGGGGACGACCGCGTGGGATCGCTCACCGTGACCCGCGAGGTCCTGGCGCGGACGGGCGCCGCGCCCGAGCATACGGACGGCCTCGTGGACCTGCCCCGGACCATCCGGGGGGTGGACGTATCGGTCCTCTTCAGCGAGATGGAGGACGGCCGCATCAAGGTCAGTCTGCGGTCGAAAGGACGCGTCAACGTAGAGCGCGTCGCCCGCGTCTTCGGCGGCGGCGGCCACGTTAATGCCGCCGCCTGTCGGGTCGAGGGGGATGTGGACAGCGTGAAACGGAAGGTGATCGCGGCGGTCGTCTCCAGCCTGGAAGCGGAGGGACGCCGATGAACGGCGTGATCGTGATCGACAAGCCGGCGGGGAAGACCTCGTTTGACGTGGTGGACCAGGTTCGCCGTACGCTGGGCGTCCGAAAGGCCGGTCATACCGGCACGCTCGATCCCCTGGCCACGGGGGTGCTGCCGGTCTGTCTCAACGAGGCGACGAAGCTCGTGCCGTTCCTCATGGGAGGATGGAAGGTCTATCGGGCAACGCTGCTTCTGGGGGTTCGGACCGACACCCTGGACCGGGACGGACAGATCGAGCGGACCTGCGTCCCGTCCGTGACGCCGGAGGAGATCGCCGGCGCGCTTAAAAAGTGCGTCGGCAGGCGTCTGCAGCAGGCGCCCCGCTATTCGGCCCTCAAGTTCAAGGGCAAGGCCCTGTACCGCTGGGCCCGTCAGGGGGTCGCGATCGACCCGCCCTCCCGGATCGTGGAGATCGACGAACTGACGATCGCGTCCATCGAGGGGCCCTATGCGACCTTCACCGTCCGCTGTTCGAAGGGGACCTACATCCGCTCCCTCTGCGCGGAGGTTGGGGAAAGCCTGGGCTGCGGGGCCTGCCTCTACGCCTTGAGGCGCCTGAAGACCGGTCCCTTCGACGAGACCCTGGCCGTTCGCCTGGACGATGAGGCGGGCGCGACAGGTCCGAAACGGCTGGCGCAGGGGCTGATTCCCCTGATCGACGCCCTGCCGGAGTTGACCGAAATCGAGGTCGATGCCTCGCTGGCGAAGCGGATCCGCGCCGGTCATCAGCCGAAACGGGGCGATTGGGGTGAGGAGGATATTCCTTTCCTTGCCCCGGAAGATATGATAAAATTTACCCTCAATCGGCGTGCCTTGGTTGCCATTGGCAAGGTGGTTCCTCCCCCGCCGGCGTCGGGGGAAACGTCCGGCGATGCGCCGTTTACCAAGATCCTGAGGGTGTTCAATCCCTGATGAGCCGCCGCGCCGCCTGAGAGGGCGCGGGGTTGCAGACGAATGCAAGTCAACCATGCGCCGCGTTGTGAGAATTCGGCAAGAGAACGACGTTCAAGGAAGGAGAAAAGGCAGTGTTAGATGCGGAGAAACGGAAGGGCATTATCGGGAAATATCAGATCCACGAGAACGACACGGGCTCCCCGGAGGTTCAGGTTGCCCTGCTGACGGCGCGCATCGAGTATTTGACGGAGCACTTCAAGGCGCACAAAAAAGACCATCATTCCCGGCGGGGACTCTTGAAACTGGTCGGCCAGCGGCGTCGTCTTCTCGATTACATGAAGAAAAAGGATGTGGAACGATACCGGAGCATCATCCAGCAGTTGGGGATCCGGAAGTAATCCTCCCGCGGGATGCATCGCTTGCAGGAAAACGGATTGGCCCGGGGCCTGAATCTATGCCCGGGCCTTTGGAGAAAGGAATGGGTATGAGTAAGGACTTTCGTTGTGACTTTGCGGGCAGAGAGATCTGCCTGAAGACGGACTATGTGGCCGCACAGGCCGATGGCGCCGTGTTCGCGCAGTACGGGGATACCGTGGTGCTGGTGACGGCCGTATCCCTGAAGACGGCGCGGGAAGGGCTGGACTTCCTTCCCCTGACCGTGGATTACCAGGAAAAGACGTTCGCGGCCGGCAAGATTCCCGGCGGCTTCTTCAAGCGGGAAGGAAAACTGAACGAGCGGGAGATTCTCCTCTCCCGGATCATCGACCGTTCGATCCGCCCGCTCATCCAGAAAGGGTATTTCTTCGAGACCCAGATCGTCGCGACGGTGCTCTCGGTAGACGACGAGAACGACAGCGACGTTGTGGCCATGCTGGGGGCGTCGGCCGCCCTCACGCTGTCGAATATCCCCTTCCAGGGACCCATCGCCGGCGTGCGTGTCGGTCGCCTGAACGGGGCCTTCGTCTGCAACCCCACCCATGCCAAGCAGTCCGAGAGCGATCTGGACCTCTTCCTGGTGGGCCGGAAGGTCCTGCCGGGGACGGAGGGGAGGCCCTACGACGTCAACCTCGTCATGCTTGAGGGGGAGGCCCGGGAGGTGGACGAGGATACCCTGGTCGATGCGATCAACTTCGGCCTGGAGTCCCTGCGGCCCGTCATCGACCTTCAGGAGCAGATCCGTCAGGAGATCGGCCGGCCGAAACGCGTATTCGTGCCGCCGGCCATCGATCCGGACCTCGCCGCGCGCGTGGAAGCGGCGGCCCTGGCCGGCTTTACGGACGGCTATGCGACGGCCGGGAAGCTCGACCGCTACGCGAAGCTGGATGAGATCCGGGCGGCGGTGGTGAAGGAATTCACGGCCGAGGCGCCGGACCTGAAATCGCAGGTCCTGACCATCCTGGAGCATCTGGAGCGGAAGATCCTGCGCGGGATGATTCTGCATGAGAAAAAGCGCAGTGATGGACGCTCCGCGACGGAAATCCGCCCGATCCATTGCGGCGTGGGGATCCTGCCCCGCGCGCACGGCTCCGGCCTCTTTACGCGGGGGGAGACGCAGGCCCTGGCCGCGCTGACGCTGGGGACGTCCTCCGACGAACAGCGCCTGGACTTCATCGGTGGCGAGGAGATGCGTTCGTTCATCCTTCACTACAACTTTCCGCCCTACAGCGTGGCGGAGGCGAAGAGCATCCGCGGCCCCGGACGGCGCGAGATCGGCCACGGCAACCTGGCCCGCCGGGCCCTCCTGCCTGTCCTGCCCGCGCCGGAGGTCTTTCCCTACACCGTCCGGATCGTCTCCGAGATCCTTGCCTCCAACGGGTCGTCGTCCATGGCGACGGTCTGTGCGGGGATCCTGTCGCTGATGGACGGCGGCGTGCCGGTCAAGGACGTCGTCGCGGGCATCGCGATGGGCCTCCTGAAGGAGGGGGACGAGGTGGTCATCCTGTCGGACATCCTCGGGGATGAAGACCACGCCGGAGACATGGACTTCAAGGTCTGCGGGACGAAGAAGGGCGTCACCGCGATGCAGATGGACATCAAGATCGACGGTCTGACGGGCGACATCCTGAGGGGCGCCCTGCGCCAGGCGCGGGACGGCCGCTGCTACATCATCGACCGGATCCGGGAGACGATGGCGGCGCCGCGCGCCGACATCTCCGTACACGCCCCCCGCATCACCACCGTCAAGGTCAAGCCGGAAAAGGTGCGGGACGTGATCGGATCGGGCGGCAAGAACATCCGCCAGATCATCAGCGAGACCGGCGTGACGATCGATGTCGAGGATGACGGCACCGTCACGATCGCGTCCAGCGACGCGGACGCCGCCGCCCGGGCCATCGCCATGGTCAAGTGGCTGACGGAAGAGGCGGAGATCGGCAAGATCTATACCGGTACCGTGAAGAAGGTCGTCGATTTCGGGGCCTTCGTTGAAATCCTGCCGGGCACGGAAGGGCTCGTCCATATCTCCCATCTGGCGAAGGAGCGCGTCAACAAGGTGACCGACATCGTCCACGAGGGCGATGAGGTGATGGTCAAGGTCCTGGAGATCGACAAGCAGGGCAAGATCCGTCTGAGCAGAAAGGAAGCCCTGGATGCCCATGGTCCGGAACACCGTTCTCGATAACGGTCTGACCGTCGTTACCGAAGAAATCGACACGGTCCGGTCCATCTCCATCGGCGTTTGGGTGCGTTGCGGTTCCCGGTACGAATCGGCGGCCGACAACGGCATGGCGCACTTCATCGAGCACATGCTCTTCAAGGGCACGGAGCGCCGCAGCGCCTTCGACATCGCCGCGGCCATCGATTCCGTGGGCGGGGTCATGAACGCCTTTACGGGCAAGGAGCTGACCTCGCTCTACATCAAGGTGCCCGATTACCATCTGCCCCTGGCGATGGATCTGCTGGCGGACATCCTGCGGCAGTCCCGGTTTGCCGCCGAGGAGATCGAGAAGGAAAAGGCCGTCGTCCGGCAGGAGATCCACATGCTGGAGGACTCCCCCGACGAGTACGTCCACGAGATCTTCGAGAAGGCCTTCTGGGGCGGGCATGCCCTGGGCCGGTCCATCCTTGGGACGAAGGAACAGGTCGCCGGCTTTACGCGGGAGGGGCTGAACGCGTTTTTCGACCGGATGTACCGGGGGCGCAACATGGTGCTGAGCGCCGCCGGTCACCTGGACCACGCGGCGTTTCTGAAGCAGGTAGAGACCGCGTTCGGCGCCCTGCCTGAGGGGCGGCGACAGGCGTTTTCGGATGCGCCGACGACCGAGGCCCGGCAGGTGGTGCAGGAGAAGGATCTCGAACAGGTCCACCTGGTCGTAGGGACGGTGGCCCCTGCCGCCCGCAGTCCGGAGCGCTATGCCGGCTTTCTGCTCAACGCGGTTTTCGGGGGCAGCATGAGTTCCCGCCTGTTCCAGGAGGTGCGAGAGAAGCGGGGGCTCGCCTACGCCATCCAGTCGTACCTCGTGCCTTATCAGGATACGGGCATCCTCGGGGTGTACGCCGGCGCCGGCGCCGACCGGCTGGACGAGGTGGCGACGCTGATCCGGGCGGAGATGAGCCGTCTCCGACGGACGCCGCTGACGGCGGATGAACTTCAGGCGGCCAAGGAGTTGATCAAGGGGAATTTTCTCCTGAGCATGGAGAGCACGGATCACCGCATGACCCGGCTGGCGAAGAACGAGTTGTGTCTCGGCCGCCAGACGACCGCGGAGGATGTGCTGGCCGCCGTAGACGCCGTCACCAGCGAGGATGTCGTCCGCCTGGCTGGCGAGCTGTTCCGTTCGGAGACCCTGTCGGTGGCCGTCATGGGTCCTGTCCCTTCAAGGCAGGCCTTCGATTTTCGCATGACGTAGGAGGGGTGGCGTGAACGTCGACGCCCTTGGGGAGGAAGACATCGACATTCCCGTGCAGCGTCTGGCGGGGACGGAAGACCTGCCCCTGCCCCGTTACATGACGGAACGGGCGGCCGGGATGGATGTCCATGCCGCCGTCGCGGAGGACACGGTGGTGCCGCCGGGCGGACGGCAACTGATCCCGACGGGGTTGAAGGTCGCGGTGCCGCCGGGCCATGAGGCCGAGATCCGTCCCCGGAGCGGCCTCGCCGTCCGGTACGGCGTGACCGTCCTGAACAGCCCCGGCACGATCGACGCGGACTACCGGGGGGAGATCGGCATTCTTCTGATCAACCACGGGACGGAGCCGTTCGTCGTAAAGCGGGGCGAACGGATCGCCCAGATGGTGGTCCGCCGGGTCGGTCGGGTGCGATGGCGGGAGGCCCCGGCGCTGGACGAAACCGGACGCGGCGAGGGCGGATTCGGCCATACCCGCCGCTGATGCGGCCGGACGGGCAGGGAAGCGCAATGAAGAAGCTCAAGGTTCAGAAATCGTTCCGGGAGATCAACGAGCGAATCCGCCAGGGGAAGGCCGTGGTCGTCACGGCGGAGGAAATGATCGACATCGTCGAGCGGCACGGTTCCGTGGACGCGGCCCGGCGGATCGACGTGGTGACGACGGGGACCTTCAGCCCCATGTGTTCTTCCGGGGCCTTTCTCAATTTCGGCCATACGTCGCCGAAGATCCGGGCCTCGCGGATCTGGCTGAACGACGTTCCCGCCTACGGCGGGATCGCCGCAGTGGACTGCTATTTAGGGGCCACGGAAGTGACGGAGGCCGATCCCCTGAACAGCGTCTATCCGGGCGAGTTCAACTACGGGGGCGGGCATGTCATCGAGGATCTCGTGGCGGGCAACCTCATCCGGCTGCGCGCGGAAGGCTATGGAACGGATTGTTACCCGGCCCGGCGCTTCGAGAAGACCATCACGATTCACGATCTGCGCGACGCCATCCTGTTCAACCCGAGAAACGCCTACCAGAACTACAACTGCGCCGTCAACATGTCCGACAAGACCATCTACACCTACATGGGCATGCTGCGACCGAGGATGGGGAACGCCACCTACGCGACGTCGGGCCAGTTGAGCCCTCTGTTCAACGACCCCTACTATCAGACCATCGGCATCGGGACACGAATCTTTCTCGGCGGTGCGCAGGGGTTTGTGGCCTGGCCCGGCACCCAGCACAACCCCCAGGCGCTGCGCGGGAAGAACGGCGTGCCCCGTGAGGGGGCGGGGACCATCGCGACCATCGGCAACCTGAAGGAGATGAAGCCTGAGTGGCTGTCCGGTGCCAGCATGCTGGGATACGGGGTTTCCCTGTACGTCGGGATCGGTATTCCCATTCCGATTCTGGACGAGAGACTGGCCCGCTTCACCGCCGTCAAGGACGAGGATCTCTATGCGCAGGTCTACGATTACGGCATGGACTACCCGAAAGGCGTAGCAAAGAGTCTGGGAGAGGTGAGCTACAAGGATCTGCGCAGCGGCGAGATCGTCCTGAACGGGAAGACCATTCCCACCGCGCCCCTCTCCAGTTATTACAAGGCACGGGAAATCGCCGCCCTGCTCAAGGAGTGGATCGAGAGGGGGGAGTTCCTGCTGGGTGAACCGCAGCAGCTCCTGCCGTCGATCGGCGAGAAGGCCGACCCGTCCTGAGCGCGGGAGAATTTTTGTTGCGCCTCACCGCACGATAGGGTATGAGAAAAGTCATCGTTGCGGGAACTTCGGGATCTCGGCACTCGGGGGGCATCCATGAAGGTTGGGCGTTACCTGCTGTTGTTCGTCGTCTTCATGGCGTTGATCATTTCCTTCGGCAACCGGGGGCTGGTCGACAACTACAAGATGCGGGAGAAGCTGCAAACCCTCGAGAGAACGAACGAAAATATCAGCAATGCCAACGGGGAACTGAAGCGGACCATCATGCTGTTGCGCAGCGATCCGGCCACGATCGAACGGATCGCCAGGGATGAACTGGGGATGGTCAAGCCGGGAGATTTCGTCTACCGCTTCGGGAAATGAGATTGCTGCTAATTTTTTTCTTTACTTTTAGATATTTGCCTGTTAGAATTCCTACCCATCCAAAAGAACGCATGAAGGGTTTGAGCTTTTTGTGATACCGGGAATGATCGGGACAGTGTGAGTCATCGGCGGAGTCCGGCACTGCAGGGTGGATCCATGGTGGATATCGTAGGGTTGTTTACCGGCGCCAAGAAGCTGGTCGGGCTCGATGTCGGATCGAGCGCACTCAAGCTTGCCGAAGTCGTCCAGACGCCGAAAGGGTTCGTTCTCAACAACTTTCATCAAACGCCCCTCCCGCGGGGGGTGATCACGGACGGCGCCGTCACCGCGCCGGACATTCTAACCCAGCACATCAAAGACCTCTACAAGAAAGCCGGCTGCAAACGCAAGGCCATCGTGACGTCCCTGTCCAGCCATGCCGCGATCGTGAAGAAGGTCAACCTCGCCCAGATGGAGGAAAACGAGCTTCGCGAACTGATTCACGACGAGGCCGGGAAGTATCTGCCTTTCGACAGCATGGACGACGTCCTGTTCGATTTTCAGATCCTGGGTGAAAACGAGTATAACCCGAATCAGATGGACGTGCTCATCGTGGCGGCCAAGAAGGACCTCGTCGAGGGATTCACCGGTGCCATCGAAAAGGCCGGGCTCCCCGTGGTGATCATGGACGTGGATTCCTTCGCCCTGGAACACATGTACGAGCAGAATTACGACTTCGAGGAAACGGACGTCGCGGCCCTGATCAACATCGGGGCGAGTATCACCAACATCAACGTCGTCCTGAACGGCGGCTCCATCTTCACGCGGGATTTCACCCTGGGCGGCAATGCCGTCACCGAGGCCCTTCAGGAAAAGCTCGGCGTCACCTTCGAAGAGGCGGAGAAGATCAAGCTCGAAGGCGTGCGCGGCGGCGAGATGGAAGAGCGGGAGTTCAACGACAGCCTGCTTCAGCTTGCCGACCCGATCTGTTCGGAGATCGAGCGGTCCCTCGATTACTTCCGCTCCACTTACGGCGGCGGGGACATCCGCAAGGTTCTGCTGTGCGGAGGAAGCGCCAATATCCCCGGTATCGCACAGGAGCTTTCCCAGAGGCTTAACATCGAAACGGAGGTCGTCAATCCCTTTCAGAAGATCGGTTACAATAAAAAGGTGATCGACCCGGGGCAGATCCAGAGCATCGGCCCCGTGGCCGCGGTCGGAGTGGGACTGGCGCTCCGGAGGGTGGGTGAGAAATGATCAAGATCAATCTTCTTCCCTACCGGGAAAAAGCCGCGAAGGCCGGCATGGCGCGGCAGATCATCCTGACCGCCGGAATCTTGATCTTCCTCGTTCTGATCCTGGCCGGCACGCAGATCTATCTGTCCGCGAACAATGCGCGGATGGAAGGCGAGATCAAGGCCGCCGAAGAAAAACTCGTCGTCCTGGACAAGAAGGTCGGCGACGTGGAGAAGTTCAAGGAGAACAAGCGGGTCCTGGAGCGGAAGCTCTCCGTCATCAATGGCCTGGAGGAGAACCGCCTTGCGCCGGTCAAGATGCTGGATGAGCTCGTCCGCCTTGTGCCCACCCGCGATGTCTGGCTCGACAAGTTCACCCAGAAAGGCGCGGACCTCCAGATCGAGGGCGTGGCCCGCGACAATGCAGCCGTCTCGCGTCTCATGTGGAGTCTCGAACGCGCCAGCTTCATCAATGGCGTGGAGCTCGTCTCCACCAAGGAGAAGGAAGTCTCGAAAGTCAAGTTGCAGCAATTCATCCTGAACTGTCGTATGAAAAAGGGCGCCTGACCATGCCGATCACCGTGGAAGACATCAAGAAGCTCCCCCCCAGGATCCAGGCCCTGATCCTTCTGGGCGTGGTGCTTCTCCTGGGCTACTTCTATTACTTCTTCTTCCTCCAGGCGACGCTGGAAAAGCGGGGACAGCTGCAGACCAAGCTCGCCGAACTGGAGCAGCAGGTGGCGGAGAAGGAGCGGGTCGCCGCCCAGCTTGGCAAGTACATGCGGGAGGTCGAGACCCTGGAACAGCAGTTCAAACTGGCGCTGTCCAAGCTCCCCGACAAGAAGGAAATTCCCGGCCTGCTCAATTCCGTTGCCCTGGCCGGCAAGGGCGCGGGTGTCCGGTTTCTGCTTTTTGCGCCGAAGCCGCCCGCCAAGCCGGCCGAAAAGCCGGGGGTCAAGGACAATCTGAAGCCCTCCGACAAACGGGCGGAAGAGAAGGAAAAGGGCGACGGCGGTGCGGCCCCGTCGTCCAAGGCGGGAGGAGAGGCCTTCTATGACGAAATCCCCGTCGATGTTCAGATCGCGGGCGGTTACCACAATATCGCCCTTTTCTTCGAGCGCGTGGCGATGCTTCCCCGGATCGTCAATATCGAAGACATCGTCATGGGGGATGCGACCGACGTCAAGGGACGGGGCCGCCTCCTGAAGACATCCTGCGTGATCAAGACATACATGTTTGTCGAGAGGCCTGATGCTGCAGTCAAAAAGACGGATCAAAAAGGCAAGTAATCCCGTCACGGTGATCGGGATCGGCCTGATGTTCTGCGGGCTCTGTCTGGGCGCCGGCCCCGCTGCGGCCGCCGATCCGGTCAAGCCCCGACCGGCCGTTCCTGTCCCGGTCGTGACGCCCAAGGCCGTAAAGGCGCCGGCGGTTCATTACCGCTACAGTCCGGCCGGCAAGGCGGATCCGTTCCGTCCCTTCATCGAGCGGGATGAGATCGCCCGCAAGAAGGCGTTCAAGCCCAAGCCCGTTCCTTTATCGCCGCTCCAGCGTGCCGGAATCGAACAGTTCAGGCTCGTCGGGGTCGCGGGCAGCGTCGAACGGCGCATCGCGGTTGTCGAGGACGCCGCGGGCAAGTTCTATACCGTCAAGCCGGGGACCGTCATCGGTCAGAGCGGCGGCCGGGTCGCCGAGATCCATGAAGACCGGGTCATCATCGAGCAGCGATCGGTGGATCAGAAAAAACAGACCAAAGTCAACCGCGTGGTCATCCAGCTTCGCAAAGACGAATACGAGGGAAGATTATGAAACCAAAAAGGCCATGGCTATGGACCGCCTTGCTGGCGGCGTCTCTGCTTTTGGCCGGGGCGGTGTCCGTCGCCCTTGCCCAGCCGGAGGTTTCCGTCGGCTACGTGGAGGAGATTACCGCCGGTCCGCTGCCGGGGAAGGAGCGCGTCACCGTGGTCCTGTCCCGGATCACGGCGCCGACGGTCGAGGCCGCGCCGGGCGGCGGTGTGCTGATCAAGGTGCCGGACATGTTCATCCCCGAGGGGTTGCGAAATCCGCTAGGCGAGGGCGCCCTGAGCAACATCCTTCGCATCGTTCCGGAGCAGCGGACGGAGGGGGGGCGTCAGTGGGCGTATGTCCGCGTCGATCTGAAACAGCCGGTTGCTTACGGCGTTCGTCAGGAAGGGCCCTCGGTCGTCGTGGACTTCAATGTCGCGGGTTTGAATCCGCCTTCCCCGGCGCCGGAACGGGCGTCCGCGCCTGCACCGGCAGCGGCCCCCGCCGTGTCGCCTGTCCCGCTTGCGAAGGAAGCACCGTTGGCCGCGGCCAAACCCGCCGCCCCGGATACGCTTCAGGGGAGCGATGATAAGGCGTATACCGGCAAGCGGATCTCGCTCGACTTCCAGGACGCGAACATCAAAAGTGTCCTGAGGCTGCTGTCGGAAGTGAGCGGCATGAGCCTCGTATCCGGAGATGACGTGAAGGGGAATGTCACGGTCCACATGAACAACGTTCCGTGGGACCAAGCCCTCGACGTCATCCTCGATATCAAGGGGCTCACGAAAAAACAGATGGGCGACGTGATCAGCATCATCACGCTCGAAAGGGCCAAGCAGGACGAGGCCAACCGCCAGGCGGCCCTGGAAAGTCAGAAGAAAGCGGAAGAGGCGAAACAAGCGGGAGAACAAAAGAAATTACAGGAAAAGGGAAAGATCCGCCAGGTCTTGATCGAGGCGAAGATCGTGGAGGCGGAGGAAGGATTCTCCCGGGATTTGGGAATCCAGTGGGGCGTTGGGAAAAAGAGCAGCTTCGGGTCGCACTACGATTATGCCGCCGTTGCCCAGGCGACCAATGCCACGATGTCGGACACCGTTGTCGGGCTGGCGGGTTCTACGGGAACGGCCCTGACGACGGGCAACCTCGCCGTCAACTTCCCCTTGGCTGCGGCCGCCCCCGCCCTGGGTTTCGTGATCAGCGGCAGCCACTGGATCCTGGACGCCGAACTGATGGCCCAGGAACAGCAGAATCGGGTGCGGATCATTTCCACGCCCAAGGTCACCACGCTGGAAAAAGTCAAGGCCACCATCAAACAGGGTGAGGACGTTCCCTTTGTAACCCCGGCGACGACGTCCGATCCCGCGAGCGTGAGCTTCAAGGAAGCCGTCCTGAAGCTCGAGGTCGAACCGACCATCACACCGGACGGGAAAATCTCGATGAAGATCAAGGCGACCAACGATTCGCCGAACTACGCCCGGGCCGCGCTCCTGCAAGGGAATCCCCCGATCAACAAGAGCGAGGTCGAATCTACCGTTATCGTCAATGACGGGGACACGGCGGTGATCGGAGGCGTTGTCAAGACAACCGAATCGAACAGCGGTGACGGGGTCCCCTGGATCTCCAGGGTTCCCATCCTGGGATGGCTCTTCAAATATGAGAATAAAGAAACCAACAAACGTGAATTGCTGATTTTCGTGACCCCGAGGATCGTCAAGGACGATACCCTCACCGCGGCGGTGAAGCCGATGTGAGCGATGTGACGCACCGGAGTCATCGATGACGGGGCGTGATGCCGTCATTCGCAAGCCCGCGAGGGAGACCGCCTTCAACAAGGCGGTCTCTTTTTTTTAGGGGAGTCAGTCCCGCTTCAATTCCGGAACGGGATTTTTCTTCGAGGTCAGGATCTCTCGGAAGCCGTGGGCGCCAGGATCCGGGCAGCGGATCTCCGGATTCGGTCCCGGGGTGATCACGTAGGGCTTGCCGCTCGCCGGACAGACGATGGGTTGACCGACACCCGTTCCGCCCTGCTGGAAATCGTGGGCAAGCCTCCAGAGGTTCTTCAGGCACTGATCGGTGGCGGCGTCGGTTGCATAGCTTCCCGTTCGCACCGGCTTCAGCGTCTTGAAGGCCGTCAGCGTGCGCGGGGTTTGATAGACGACCGTGGCTGCGCAGGCGAGGACGATCAGGCCCATGACGATCTTTCCGCCCGACGTATCGCGCCACGGCTTGAATTTGGGCGTCTCGACCGCCGTGTCACGGATATGCGATTCCGCCTGATCGATCAGGCATTGGCGGCAGTAGGCCTTCCCCTCGCCGGCCATGGGATTGCCGCATCGCTGGCAGAATGTCTCCGGCTTATTCGGGTCGGTCATTCCCCTGTCCTTTTCACTTCTGCACGACGCTCAGGTTGTCGAAATTCACCGCCGCCTGGCCCCAGGTCCGGAACCCTCCGGAACCGGATGAAAAGCTGCCGTCCTTGAAATCCAGAACGGTTTCTCCATCGACCTTGATGGTCGTGCGATCACCCGCCACGGCGATGCCGATGTCGTGAGACTGGTTGTAGATGCTGAATCCCGCCGGCATGGAAACGGATTGGAAGGGGGACTGCTCGGCGCCGCTGACGACCTTGCGGACCACGAACCGGTTACCCAGGCCGGGATCGTACTGAAACACATAGCCGGTGATGTTCGGGTTCGCGTCCGCGCGATAATAGATGCCGTAGCCCTGCCCCTGGGTCAGGACGGCGCTGACCTTGATCTCGTAATCCGTCCAGGCCTGATCGCCGAAGGCGATGCGGTTCTCCTGGCCGGGTTTGTTGTTCAGGGTGCCGTGACCGACGTTCCAGTTCCCCATGAGCTTCTTGAAGCCGCTCTGATCGTTGAAGAGACTGGCGAAGAGGATTTTTGCCGTTTCCGCGACCGGGACCGTGCCGTAATGGAGGGAGCAACCGAGGATCGGAGCCGGTGTCCGCTGTATCCAGACGTAGGTTCCGCCGCTGGGGCAGACGGGTTCCTCGTGTATGAGGCCGGAGCCGACGAGATCGGCGAAGCCGGCGCTCGGTGTATTCTTCTCGATCAGGTAGGTCACTTCCGCCTTTTCCGTGTAGTAGCGGTTGCCCAGGCAGGCGGCGGCGCGCGCCCGCTCCACATACGCCACCATCAACGGGACGGCGATCGACGTCAGGACCAGGATGAGCCCGATGACCACGAGCAGTTCGATGAGTGTGAAGCCGCGGGAATCCCTCTCGATCCTTTTTTGCACGCGTCCTCTCCACGGACAGGCTGCCGCGGGGGGAACCCCCCGATAGACTGACGGATTTCGATGGTGCCGCTCAAATCCAGCCCGAGATGGGCGAAGTATACGGCGCTCCCGGGGGGGTGTCAATGGAATTCTGGCCGGGAGACGGCTTGACTTCCGCCTTGACAGGCCCGGGCGCCTTTGTTAGCGTCGACCGTGATCCGTGCGGACGCCATGCGAGGGCCGGGTCGACGCAACGCATCAGGCGGCTGGGCCGGGGAAAAGCGGGGGTTCAGCCAGCCCGGAAGGTTCGATGGATGGATGATGCAGAACAGCTCCAGGCCGGAGAGCCGGAGCGCACCAAACGGGACCTTTTCCTCGATCAGGCGCGCGTCCGTCTGGAACAGAACCAGGCGCGGCTCGCCATGGAGATGGCCGAGGCGCGCCTGCGGCGCCTTCCGGATGACATCGATGCCCGGACCATCCTCTGCCATGCCCTGATCCGGATGGGCCGTCCGGACGAGGCGCGGGAAATGCTGCGGCGGGTCGAGGGGACGCTGCTGGACTTTGTGAGCCTTTATGCGGTTTTGGGGGATTGCCGCCTCAAGGAAGGGTTTCCGAAGGATGCGGCGGCGTACTACCGGAAGTTTCTCGCTCTCAATCCGCCGGATGCGGCGGCGGTCCGGCAGGTGTCCGGGAAGCTGGACGCGCTGACGGGGGAAGGCGATGCCGGACGGCAGGAAGACGAGCGCCCCCTGCAGGTCGGGGACATCGCCCCCGATTTCTACACCGTCACCCTGGCCGATCTGTATCTGCGCCAGGGTCATCCGGAGATGGCCGTCGACGTCCTTGCCCGGATCCTGGAGCAGAACCCGGAAGACGCCAAGGCCCGGTCGCGCCTCCGGGAGATTCAGGCCGTCCCGGAGCCCCGCCCGGTCCGGCGGCCGGGACGGCACGCGCGCACGATCGGGACGCTTTCCCGGTGGCTGGTGAAGCTCGATGCATCGAGGGCGCATGCCTCCTGAAGCGACGCCTTACGCCCGAAGGCGGTCGCGCCTGGTCGATCGCCTGTCCGACTGGGGCCTTGACGCCCTGCTTCTCACCGGAGAAGCCAACCTCCGCTACCTGACCGGCTTTGCCGGAACGGACGCGGCCCTTCTCCTAACGGAAGGCCGCGCGTCGCTGCTCGTGGATGGCCGCTTCCTGACGGAGGCCCGCGAGACGGTTCCGGAGCTGGAGATCGTCGAGATCCGGGACCTGATCGAGGGAATCGCGGCGGCGCTGGCCGACGGCGCCCCCGCCCGCGTCGGGTTCGAATCCGGCGTACTGACCGTCCACGTCCACCAGCGCCTGCTCGCCGCACTCGGAGCGGGGGTGTCGCTGCGGCCGCTCTTTAACGAACTGTCGTTGCTGAGGGCCGTCAAGGACGAAGAAGAAGTCCACTGCATGCAAAAGGCGGCGGAGATCGCCTCCTCGGCCCTGCAGGCGATCCTGCCGGATCTCCGGCCCGGAATCGCGGAGCGGGACATCGCCCTGGAGCTTGATTTCCGCATGCGGCGTCAGGGGGCGGAGGGAAGCTCCTTCCCGACGATCGTGGCGTCCGGGCCGCAGTCCGCCCTTCCCCACGCCACCCCCGGCGCCCGGAAGATCCAGCCCGGCGACGGGGTCGTAATCGACTACGGGGCCGTCTTTCAAGGCTACCGGTCCGACGAGACCTGCACGGTGTTCGTCGGCGATCCGGATTGCGAGGCACTCGCCGCCTACGCACAGGTCCTCGAGGCCCAGAAACTCGCCATTGCCGCCCTGCGGGCGGGTGTCGTCTGCCGCGACGTGGACCGCATCGCCCGGGATGCCCTCCGCCGGGGCGGGTGGGAGCGCTTCTTCTCCCACGGCACCGGCCACGGCGTCGGTCTCGACGTCCATGAAGCCCCGCGGCTCAACGCCCGCTCGGAGAGCATCCTCGAAGCGGGCATGGTCGTCACGGTGGAGCCCGGGGTTTACCTCCCGGGCCGCTGGGGGATCCGCATCGAAGACATGGTGCTCATCCGCGCGGACGGCTTCGAGATCCTGAGCCGGGCGCCCAAGACGCTGACCCTCCTGAAGTGACGAGAAAAAAATAAGGTTCTCTATTGACATTCGTCCGGAATTCTTTTACTGGCAGGAAAACCTGTCGTTCGCCACAGGCGCTTCAAGTAAACTATCCGCAGAGGGTGGGGGGCAATGAAGGTATTTCCTGAAGACTACTTGTACAGCCGGGAGCACTTGTGGGTCAGGGTGGACGGCGACCTGGCGACCATCGGGATCACCGATTATGCCCAGGAAAAACTGGGCGAAGTCCTCTCGATCGAACTGCCGGAGATCGACACCGAGATCGAGCGGGACGAATCCTTCGGATCGCTCGAGTCCGCCAAGGCGGTGATCGAACTCATCGCTCCCGTGGGTGGGCAGGTGGTCAATGTCAACGACGATCTTCTGGACGACGTGGGCATCATCAACAGCGACCCCCACGATACCGGGTGGCTCATCGTCATCGAAATGAGCGACCTTGATGAAATCGATGACCTTCTCGACACCCGCGGTTACAACGATTTCATCCTGGAAAGCGAGGAGGACTGATCCGGTGTGTCCGTCTGGAGACTGATCCCCTTTCGTGCCTCAGATGCCTTCGAGAACATGGCCGCCGACGAGGCCATTTTCCGCCTGATGCCCCTGGGGCATACGCCGCCGACCCTCCGCTTCTACGGATGGCGTCCGGCCGCCGTTTCGCTCGGTTATTTTCAAAACACGAGGCAAGCCTGCAACCTCGCGGTCTGCCGGCGTGAGGGGATCGACGTCGTGCGTCGTCCGACGGGGGGCCGGGCCGTGCTCCATGACGGCGATCTGACGTACGCCCTGTGCGCCCGGGTGGGCGAGCCGCCCTTTCCTCGCGGGATCGCCGGCGCCTACCGCGTGATCGGCCGGTGTCTTCAGGAGGGCCTGCGCCGTTTGGGAATCGACGCGGCGCCCGCGGTTGCGACCCCGGAGCCATCGGGGGTGCGCGACGGCACCGTCGCCTGCTTTGCCAGGCCGGCCAGGGATGAACTGCTCGTCCAGGGCCGGAAGATCTGCGGGTCGGCCCAGGCCAGGTCGCGCGGCGCCTTCCTCCAGCACGGATCGCTCCTGGTCCGGTTCGATGCGGCACGCGCGGCCCGGTGTCTTGTCGCCGAAGCACAAGAGCGGGAGCGGACCCGCCGGATGCTGGCGCGGGCCGTGACCGCGGTCGACGCCTGCCTGGCGCCGCCGCCGGAGACGGGCGAGATCGTCCGCGCCCTGGCGGAGGGGTTTGCCGCGGTCCTGCACGCGGATCTGCGACCGGGCGCCCTGACCGACGCGGAGGAGGCCCTGAAGGCGCGACTGAAGCGGGAAAAATATCGGCCCGAGGCCTCGAGCGGCGAAGGAGATCCGGATGAAACGGCTGCACCTCATTAGGGAAGAGATCCGGCGGCAGCGGGCCTATCCCGCGGACGCCATCCCCTGCCAAATCAAACTGGATGCGAACGAGAATCCCTTCCCCCTGCCGGAGGACCTGACCGGTCTGTTCTTTTCGGCCGTGACGCGGGAGGTGGCCCTGAACCGCTACCCGGAGGCGGGTTCCCCCGTCCTGAGGCGCCGCTTTGCCGCCCGCTTCGGAGTCGCGCCCGACCAGGTCCTGCTCGGCAACGGGTCCGACGAATTGATCCTGGCCCTGCTCATCGCCTGCGGCGGCCCCGGCAAAAGCGTGCTGATTCCGGCCCCGACCTTCGTGATGTACCGGATCTGCGGCTTGAACCTGGGGTGCCGCATCTGCGAGGTGCCTCTCGCGGCGGGCGGAGACCTGGACCTGCCCGCGATGCTCGCGGCGCTCGAACGGGAACGGCCGGTTCTGACCTTCCTGAGCTATCCCAACAATCCGACGGGCGGGTGTTTCGACGACGACAAGATCGCCGCCATCATCGAACAGGCGCCGGGACTGGTCGTCGTCGACGAGGCCTACGGCCCGTTTTCCGGCCGTTCCTTTCTCCCCCGCCTGAGGGCCTGCGACAATCTCCTGATCCTGAGGACGCTCTCCAAGGTCGGACTGGCGGCGATGCGCATCGGCTTCCTCGTCGGTCCTTCCGAAATCGTGGCCGAGATCGACAAGGTTCGTCTGCCCTACAACCTGAACAGCGTCTCGCAGATGGCGGCCGGATTCTATCTCGATCACGAGGCGCGGTTCATCGCCCAGACGGAGGAGATCGTCCGGGAACGGGACGGGCTGTGGGATGCTTTACAAAAAACCGCGGGGGTGCATCCCTGGCCGACGGATGCAAATTTTATTTTTTTTACTTGCGATCGCGATATAAATCAGGTATATGCTGCACTTGTCAAAAGGGGTGTCCTCGTCAAGAAATTCGACGCCTCGGGAAACGGGCCGCCGGCGATGCGGGTCACGGTCGGCCGCCGCGAGGAAAACGAGGCGTTTCTCAAAGCACTCCGGGCAGGGTTACAACGTTAGGGGCGTGATTTAATCTCCAGGCAAAACAAAGGGTAGTTGGCGACACGGCGGAAAGAGAAGGTGTCGAGCTGCCCTTTTTTTGCGCCTTTTTCAAGCTCTAACAAAATCAGAGAGTTATGCAATGAAGATGATCTTGCTTCTGGAAGACGGCACGTCTTTCCCCGGGGAGTCCTTCGGGGCGGTCGGGGAAGCGGCGGGATGGGTCCATGACGAGCGCGGGGTGGTCGGCTATCAGGAATGCCTGACTGATCCGGACAATCGGGGCTGCATCGTCAACATGACCTATCCCCTGATCGGCAACTACGGAGTGAACGACGAGGACGGGGAATCGGACCGGGCCCAGGCCGCGGCTCTCCTGGTCAAGGAGAAGAGCCGGGTCGTCAGCAGCTGGCGCGCCGGATCGACACTCGAGACCTTCATGGACCGCTGGGGCGTCGTAGGTCTGGAGGGCGTCGATACGCGCGCCCTCGCCCTGCACCTGAGGGAGCACGGGGAGATGCGGGGGATCGTCGCCCCGGCCGCATCTCCGACGGCCGCCCTCCTGGCCAGAATCCGCGCCGTCGCGGGCCCGCCCCCGGCGGATCGCCCCAGGGGATCCCGTCCCCATGCGGCTTCGGCCCGCCCCTTTGAACCGGACGGCGGTCCGCGCATCGCCATGCTCGATTTCGGCTGCCGGCGGTCCTATCTGCGCCAGCTGGAGGCCCTGTCGTGTCAGGTGCGCTCTTTTTCCCCTGAGGCCGCCTGGGACGAGATCCGGGCAAGCGGTGCCGACGGGCTGTTCCTCTCGAACGGTCCCGGCGCGCCGGAGGCGTTCGAGCCGGCCCGGCGCATGCTGGCGGCCGCCCTGGGCGAACTTCCCGCCTTCGGAATCGCCCTGGGATGTCAGATGCTCGCCCTCGCCGCGGGCGGGAAGGCGACGCGCATGGGCCAGGGGCATCACGGCGCCAATTATCCCGTGCGGGATCTGCGAACGGGCCGGACGGCGATGACGCTCCAGAACCACAGTTGGGTCATCGACGAGACGTCGCTGAAGGGCGGCGTTTGCACGGTGTCGCACCGGAACCTCAACGACGGCACGGTCGAGGGCGTTTCGTCGGAGCGGGGGCGGTTTCTCGGGGTGCAGTTCTCTCCCGTTCCGGATGACGACGGCCGCCCGAGCGCGTTGTTCCGGGAATTCGTGGAGAGGATGGCCAAAACGGGCGGCAAGAGGCAGAAGGCAAAGGGTTAAGGGCGAAGGGGAAGAGAAAAGGTAAGACGATGCCGAAGCGAACCGATCTCAAAAAGATCCTCATCATCGGGTCGGGGCCGATCATCATCGGCCAGGCCTGCGAGTTTGACTATTCCGGCTCCCAGGCCTGCAAGGCCCTGAAGGAGGAAGGCTATTTCGTCATCCTCGTGAACAGCAATCCGGCGACGATCATGACCGATCCGGAGATGGCGGACCGGACCTACATCGAGCCCATCACCCCGGAGATCGTGGAGAAGATCATCGCCCGGGAACGGCCGGACGCCATCCTGCCCACGCTGGGCGGCCAGACGGGTCTCAACACGGCGGTCTTTCTCGCCCGTGCCGGCGTCTTCGAAAAATATCACGTGGAGGTCCTGGGGGCGTCGGCGGAGGCCATCGCCCGCGCCGAGGACCGGGATCTGTTCAAGCAGGCGATGCTCGAGATCGGCGTGGGGGTTCCGGAAAGCGGCATTGCCACCACCGTGGAAGAGGGCATGGCCATCGGCCTCGGCATCGGCTTTCCCCTCATCCTGCGGCCCGCCTTCACCCTGGGCGGCACCGGCGGGTCGATCGCCTACAACAAGGAAGAGCTGGAAGAGTTTCTCGCCAGGGCCATCGAATACAGCCCCGTGGGGCAGGTCCTGGTCGAACGGTCGGTCCTGGGCTGGAAGGAGATCGAGTTCGAGGTCATGCGGGACGCCGCCGACAACGTCATCATCGTGACCTCCATGGAGAACGTCGATGCCATGGGCGTTCACACGGGCGACAGCGCCGTCGTGGCGCCGGCCCAGACCCTGACGGCCCCGGAATACGCCCATCTGGCGGCGTTGTGCCGCAAGATCATCCGCAAGATCGACGTCACCGGCGGCGGCGTGAACATCCAGTTCGCCGTGAGCCCCGACAACGGCGAGGTGGTGATCATCGAGGTCAACCCGCGCCTGTCCCGCAGTTCGGCCCTTGCATCCAAGGCGACCGGTTTCCCGATCGCCCGTGTCGCGACGAAGCTCGCGGTGGGGTTTACCCTGGATGAAGTCAAAAACGACGTGACCGGCCGGACGTCGGCCCTCCACGAACCGACGATCGATTACTGCGTCTTCAAGATCTCCCGTTTCACCTTCGAGAAGTTTCCGCTGGCCGATCCGACCCTGAACACCTCCATGAAGGCCGTCGGCGAGGCCATGTCCATCGGCCGCACCTTCAAGGAGGCCTTTCAGAAGGGACTCCGCTCCCTGGAAACGGGGCGCTTCGGCTTCGGCGCCGACGGCAAGGATGCCTCCTTCGAGGGGGAGGACACCGTCGAGAAGATTCGCGAGAAGCTGCGCATTCCGAACGCGGAGCGTTTCTTCTATATCCGCTTCGCCTTCCGCGCCGGGCTCACGATCGACGAGATCTACGACCTCTCCCGCATCGACCGCTGGTTTCTCTTCAACATGAAGGAGATTTTCGACCTCGAGGAGGAACTGGTCCGCTACCGGTTCCACGGCGTGAAGCGGGACCTGCCGGTCTGGAAGAAGGATTTCCCCGCAGCGCTCCTCCGGCGCGCCAAGGAATGCGGGTTTTCCGACGTGCAACTCGCCCACATCCTGGGCGTCGAGGAGGAAACGCTCCGGCGGATGCGCAAAAAGCTGGGGCTGAATCCCGTCTACAAGCTCGTCGACACCTGCGCCGGGGAATTCAAGGCCGACCGTCCCTACTACTACTCCTCTTACGAGACGCTGGAGGAGAGCCATCCCTCGGACCGCGAGAAGGTCATCATCCTGGGCGGCGGACCGAACCGGATCGGCCAGGGGATCGAATTCGACTACTGCTGCGTGCACGCCTCCCTGGCCCTGCGGGAGCTGGGGTACGAGAGCATCATGGTGAACTCGAACCCGGAGACGGTCAGCACCGATTACGACACCTCCGACAAGCTCTACTTCGAACCGCTCACCCGCGAGGACGTCCTCAACATCATCGAGCGGGAGAAACCCGTCGGGGTGATCGTTCAGTTCGGCGGGCAGACCCCGCTCAACCTCGCCGTGCCGCTGGAGAAGGCGGGCGTGCCCATCTGGGGGACGACGCCGGACAGCATCGACCGCGCGGAGGACCGGAAACGCTTCCAGATGCTCCTGAAAAAACTCAACCTGATCCAGCCGGACAACGGAACCGCCCGTTCGTACGAGGAGGCCCAGCGGGTGGCGAACAAGATCGGCTATCCCGTGATCGTCCGGCCGTCTTACGTGCTGGGCGGCCGGGCGATGGAGATCGTCTATGACGACGACGCCCTGGGCGACTTCATGAAAAAGGCCATCCGGGTCTCTCCGGAGCATCCGATCCTGATCGACAAGTTCCTGGAGGACGCGATCGAAATCGACGTGGACGCCCTCTCCGACGGGGAGACGACGATCATCGGCGGCATCATGGAACACATCGAGGAGGCCGGGGTCCATTCCGGCGACAGCGCCTCCGTGATCCCCCCCCACACCCTCGATCAGCGCCTGGTCCAGGTCGTCAAGGACAACACCTACGCCCTGGCCCGCGAGCTTCATGTTCGCGGCCTCATGAACATCCAGTACGCCATCCGCAACGACGTGGTCTATGTCCTGGAAGTCAACCCGCGGGCGTCGCGGACGGTGCCCTTCGTCAGCAAGGCGACGGGGGTGCCCCTGGCCAAGCTGGCCACGAAGGTCATGGCCGGCCGGACCCTCGCCGAGCTGGGATTGACGAAAGAGGTGGAAATAAGGCACGTGGCGGTCAAGGAATCGGTGTTTCCCTTCGCCCGCTTCCCCGGCGTGGACGCGATCCTGGGGCCGGAGATGAAATCCACGGGCGAGGTCATGGGGATCGACGCGAGCTTCGGCAAGGCCTTCGGGAAGTCCCAGATCGCCGCCGGGACGAACCTTCCTCAAGCCGGGAAAGTCTTCATCAGCGTGACGAACAAGGACAAACGCCAGATTGTCTTTCTGGCCAAGCAGATGGAGCACATGGGCTTCTCCATCCTGGCGACGGCCGGGACGGGCGGGGTCCTGAAGAACAACGACATCGCGGTTCAGATCCTCCCCAAACTCTCCGAAGGGCGTCCGAACGTCATCGATCTGATGAAGAACCGGGAGGTGGCGCTGATCATCAACACCTCGGGCGGCAAGAAGCCCCGCGCGGACACGGTCTTTATCCGGTCCACGGCGGTGCTGCACAATGTCCCGCTGATCACGACGATGTCCGGTGCCCAGGCGGCGGTGAACGCCATCGAGGCCATGCGGAAAGAGGCGGGGAAGGTCCGGACGATCCAGGAGTATCATCAGGAGATCGGCATCGGGCGTTAGGCGAAGGGCGAAGGAGTGAACGGTTAAGGGCGTTGGGCGATTGGTGTCGGACGTCGGTGAGGAAGATCCTGAAACAACCGGTGTCGGGCGATATGCATCGGGAAGGGGGGAACGGTGGACATCAGATCTCCGCTGCCCGCGACCCAGCGCCTGATGCCCAATACATGAGGGAAAGGAAGGAAGAATTTGGAAGTCAAGGTATTCGACAATGATGTAGACAAGGCGCTGAAGATCCTGAAGAACAAACTGTCCAAGAGCGGCCTCTTCAAGGAGCTGAAGCTCCGCCGGGCTTACGAGAAACCGTCGGTCAAAAAGAAGCGCAAGGCCATCGAGGCCCGGCGCCGGTTTGCCAAGGTCCAGCGCCGCCGCTCCTCGTAAGACACCCACGAGGGATGACGTCGCGAGACGGAACGTCGGTTTGACGGGTTGCACCCCGGGCGAAGCCGCTGCGCGTCCTTCCCGCAGGTTCCGCGCCGGCAGGCCGGATTTGCGGCGGGCCGCTGAGCGCCGATCGGACGGCCGGGCCGTCCGGGGAAGCGAGGTCGAGGCGATGGAAGAAAAGCAATATCTCGTGGATGCCCTGTCCATCGAGGAATCCTGGCGGATATTCCGGATCATGGCCGAGTTCGTCGAGGCCATCGACGCGCTTTCCAAGATCCAGCGTGCCGTGTCCATCTTCGGCTCCGCCCGGACCCGGCCGGAGGACCCCTTCTACCAGAAGGCGGAATATCTGGGCCGCCGGCTGGTGGAAAAGGGCTTCGGCGTCATCACCGGCGGCGGCCCCGGCATCATGGAAGCGGCCAACAAGGGGGCGGCCGAGGCGGGGGGAAAGTCCGTGGGGATGAACATCCGGCTGCCCTTCGAGCAGAAGCCCAACCCCTATGCCAACATCTCCATCGATTACCGGTATTTCTTCATCCGCAAGGTCATGTTCGTCAAGTATGCCGTGGCCTATATCATTCTTCCCGGCGGCTTCGGAACGATGGACGAGCTTTTCGAGGCCCTGACCCTCATACAAACCCGGCGCATCAAGAGCTTCCCCGTCATCCTGATGGGGTCGGCGTACTGGCAGGGCCTCCTCCACTGGCTCAAGGAGACCCTCCTTGCGGACGGCATGATTCTTCCGGAGGATCTCGACCTCATCCAGGTGATCGACGATCCCGACGAGGCGGTCCGGCACATCCTGAAGTACGTTATTGTCTGAAGCCTTTGGTCTGCCGAGGCACTCCCGCTGGTAACGCCCATGGTTGATCAGGAAGGTGGATCCGCACCGAATCTGTCCAGGGTCCTTAACGCCATCGCATCCGGGCGTCCCGTTCCCTGCTATCTGTTGTTCGGAGAGGAGGAATTCCTCGTCAGGACGGCCCGGGAGAGTCTCCTGAACGCCCTGCTGCCTCCCGGGGAACGGGACCTGAACCTCTTCAGCCTGGACGGCGAGACGGCGGACGCGGGGCAGATCGCCGCGACGCTGATGACCCCGCCCCTGCTTCCCGGACGCAAGGTCGTCCTGGTCGAGGGAACGCCCCTGCTGCAATCGAAAAAAACCCTGCCGGACCTGGAGAGAAGCGTTCGTGAACATCTGGATCGGAACCCCGCCCGGGCCATCCGCGATTTCCTGCAGCTTCTCCATCTGGCGGGCTGGCATCTCGAAGACCTGGCCTCCGACGGCTGGAAAAAGATTTCCCCGGAGGAGTGGAACCGCACGCTCGGCGGCGAGGGCGCGGCCGAACGCGAGGCCTGGCTGCCCCGTGTCCTTGACGCCTGCCTGGCGCAGGGCCGGGACGCCGTCCGGGGCGCAGAGGCGACGGAGCCCCTGGAGGCGGTTCTTCGGGAGGGTCTTCCGGAAGGCAACCACCTGATCCTGACGGCCGAGGCCGTGGACAAAAGAAAACGGCTCTTCCATGTCCTTGCCGAGTGCGGCGTTGCCTTGGAGTTTTCTCCCGTCAAGGGGGAGGCGAAACAAAAACAGAGACTTCAGGACGCGGTCCGGGAAAAGATTGCCCACAGCGGGAAAAAGCTGACGCCCAAGGCCTGGCTCGCCCTGGGTGAAAAGACGGGGTTTCAGTTGCGGGCCACGACGAGCGCCCTGGATACGCTTCTGACCTACGTGGGGGACAAGGTCGCCGTCGACGAGGCGGATGTCGAGGCCGCCGTGGGGAAGACCCGGGAGGGCACGGTCTTCGCGCTGACGGAGGCCCTGGACCGGAGGGACGGCAGGGAGGCCCTGCTCGTCCTGAAGGATCTCTTCGACCGGGGCGTGAACCCCCTGGTCCTCCTGGCCGTGATGGCCCGCGAGATCCGCAACCTGCTCCACGCCCGTCTGCTGATCGACTCCGGCCGCTTTGCCGAAATCGGACGGGAGCCGGACTACGGCCGGTTTCAGAAACAAATCTATCCCGAGATCAAGTCCGCGCTGGGCACGACCGGGAAGAAGGAGGGGGGGCTCGCCGGTCAGCACCCGTATGTGGTGTACCAGGCCCTGAAAAACGCGCGGCGGTTCAGGGCGGAGACCCTGGTTGACGCACTCGAGGCCCTGGCGGAGATGGATCTGGCCTTCAAATCCACGCCCCGCGATCCCGCCCTGGCCCTGGAGCGGTTCATCCTGCGCTTCTGCGCCTGACGGCGGACCGTTCAGATCTTCCTCAACCGGGCCTGCACGGCCTTTTCCCGGCGTGACGGCCGGCGGGCCATGCCCTTCCGTTTTCCGCCGCGGGGCGCATCTTCCGCATCCGGATCGTCCGGCGGACCGGCGGCGTCTTCCAGGAGGGCCTTTCCCAGGCGGTCCGCGAATTCCAGCGAAGAAACGGAGACCGCGCCCCGGCGGCCCAGGTGATCGGCAATCCCCCGGTCCGAGGTGACGACCAGGACCTCCTCGCTCCCCTCGCGGGCGAGACGCCGGATCACGGCATCCGCCGTTTCACCCCGCCGGGAATAGCGGATGTCCACCCCTCCCGAGCGGTCGCGCTCCTCGAAGGGCGATCCCCCCTGCCAGCCGTCGAAGACGACGGTGATCCGGTGCCCCCGCTGCCGCTGGTAGACGACCAGTTGCTGGATCAGGGCCAGTCGCCCCGCCTCCAGACTCTTCCGCTCGTGGCGTCGGAGTTCCGGCGACTGCCGGATGAGGTTATAGCCGTCGATCAGGATGTGCATGGTCCGGTTTCCCCGGCGATGGCGAGAGGCCATCGCTCTCCCTCCGATCGCGTCCGCAAATGTCCGGGCGCCGTGGACACACCGTTTCATAGTCGATGGGCGCCCTTTGTGCAACGTGAAAATCGGCCCCCGTTCTCGCGACCGGCTTTTTGCTTGACTTCAGCCGGGCAGGTTTGTTAGGGATCAGCGTCGGCGTATCCGGTTCCGAGACGTCCTGCCGTCCGGTGCGCTTTCCGAACTCCCCGGTATCATAAGGTTCATCCCATGGACGTTTCATCGGAACACAGCGATCAAACAAAAGACTCACGACAACATTTGCCAGAGGAAGGAGCTTGAAGATGGAAATCAAGAACGTGTGCGTTTTGGGTGCGGGCCTGATGGGAAATGGCATTGCGCAGGTCTGTGCGCAGGCGGGGCTCAATGTGACGATGCGGGACATCGAACAGCGGTTCATCGACGGCGGCATGAACACGATCCGGAAAAACCTGAGCCGCGACGTGGAGAAGGGGAAGAAAACCCAGGCCGACATGGACGCCATCCTGGGGCGGATTAAACCCACCCTGGACATGAAAGAGGCGGCCGGCCAGGCCGATGTGGTCGTCGAGGTGGTCATCGAGGTCATGAACGTGAAGAAGCAGGTCTATCAGGAACTGGAGCAGATCGTTCCCGCCCACTGCCTGTTCTTTACCAACACGTCCGGCCTGAGCATCACGGAAATGGCCGCCATCACAAAGCGTCCGGATCGCTTCATCGGGACCCACTTCTTCAATCCCGTGCCGGTCATGAAACTGCTCGAGATCATCCGCGGCTACGAGACCTCCGACGAAACGCTGGCGATCGCGTCCGAGTGGGGGAAGAAGATCGGCAAGGACGTGATCGTGGTCAAGGAGGCGCCGGCCTTCGTCGTGAACCGGATCCTGTGTTCCATGATCAACGAAGCCTTCTTCGTCCTGGGCGAAGGCTTGGCCTCCGCGGAGGACATCGATAAGGGCATGGTCCTCGGATGCAACCATCCGATCGGTCCCCTGGCCCTCTCCGACCTGGTCGGCAACGAGACGCTGCTCAGGGTCGTCGAGGGATTGCACCGGGAACTGGGCGACAAGTACCGGCCCGCGCCCCTGCTGAGGCAGCTCGTCCGTGCCGGCCGCTTCGGCCGCAAGACGGGCAAGGGGGTGTACGAGTACAAGAAATAGGCGTTGGGCGTTCGGCGAAGGACGCGGACCGAACGGTAATGCGTCGGTTTGCATGTGAAATCCAATTTAAAAGGAGAAGGAACATGGATTTTGAATTGACGGAAGAACTGCAGATGTTGAAGGACATGGCGTATAAATTCGCCAAGGCCGAATTTCCCAACCTTTCGCATGAGTGCGACGAGGGGGAGAAGTACACGCCGGAAATCCGAAAGAAGGCCGCGGAAAACGGCCTGGTCGGGGCCTGGATTCCCGAGGCGTACGGCGGCGCCGGAGCCGGGATGCTGGGCAACACCCTGATTACGGAGGAGCTCTCCAAGGTGGACATGGGGATCGGCCTGAACATCGTGGCGGCGACCTTCGGTTCCGAGTCGATCTTCCAGTACGGGTCGGAAGAGCAGAAGCAGCTTTACCTGCCCAAGCTCTGCAGCGGCGAATGGGTCAGCGCCGGGGCGTTTACGGAGCCCAACGCGGGGACCGACGTGGCGGGCTACAAGACCCGGGCGGTCAAGGACGGCGGCGACTATGTCGTCAACGGGAACAAGATGTTCATCACCAACGGCACCGTCTGCGACTACATGGTGACCCAGTGCATCACGAACCCCGACCAGAAGAAGCACAACAGCTTCAGCCTGATCATCATTCCCGCCGATGCCAAGGGCGTCACGCGCAACAAGATCCACGGCAAGCTCGGCATCCGTTCCAGCGATACGGCCGAGATCGCCCTGGAGGACGTCCGGGTGCCGCAGGCCAACCTCGTGGGGAAGGAGGGCAAGGGGTTCTACCAGCTCATGCATTTCTTCGACACGACGCGGGTCATGGTTTCGGGCCAGGCCCTCGGGATTTCCGAGGCGTGCCTGGAAACAAGCGTCAAGTATGTCAAGGAGCGGACCTGCTTCGGGGCGCCGCTGGGGGCCTACCAGCTGACCCAGATGAAGCTCACCGAGATGGCCATCCGGATCGAGGCTCTGCGGGGGCTCGTGTACAAGGCCGCGTGGCTGATCGATGCCGGCAAGCCCGATTACACCCTGGCCGCCATGGCGAAGTTCTTCGGCGGGCAGACGGCCGTCTTCTGCGCCAACTACGCGGTCGAACTGCACGGGGGGTATGGCTATATCGACGAGTACGATGTCCAGAAGTGGTATCGCGACGCCAAGATCCTGGAGCTCTACGAAGGGACGAAGGAAGCGGAGATCATGACCATCGGCCGCGTCCTCCAGGCGTAGAAACGGGGCCGTTGAACGGCGCTTGAAAAGACCCTTGACCCGTTCCGGCGAGGGTCGGAATCCGGCGTTTGCCGCGTGAATCGCCCCACGGCGTCCACCGGGTCGACGGCACGGGGCGGGTTGGCCGGGGCCTTTGGGTGCAACCCCGAATGAACAGGGCGGCGTGGGGCCGGAGCGTTCCGCGCCGTCTCTTGATCAAGGAGGTCTTCTGTGAAGACAAGAATTACGGAACTTTTCGGGATCAAGCATCCCATCGTCCTGTCCGGGATGAGCTGGATCAGCGTGCCCTCGATGGTCGCGGCCGTTTCCAACGCGGGCGGCCTGGGGATCCTGGCCACCGGCCCCATGGATCCCGAGCAGACCCGCCAGGCGATCCGCGAGATCCGCAAAAAGACGGACAAGCCCTTCGGGGCGAACGCGACGCTCCTGATGCCGGGGGCGGCGGCCAACGCCAAGGTTCTCCTCGAGGAGCAGGTGCCGGTCATCAACTTTGCCCTGGGCAAGGGCGACTGGCTCGTCCGGGAGGCCCACAAGTACGGCGGCAAGGTCATTGCCACCGTCGTCAACGCCCGCCATGCGAAACGCGCGCAGGACTACGGCAGCGACGGCGTCATTGCCACGGGGAACGAGGCGGCGGCGCACGGCGAAGCGGTGACCTCGCTCGTGCTCATTCCCAGCCTGGTCGATGCGGTCGAAATTCCGGTCATTGCCGCGGGCGGATTCGCGGACGGACGGGGACTGGCGGCCGCGCTCGCCCTGGGCGCCGAGGGCATCGCCATGGGGACGCGCTTCATGACGACGAAGGACAGCCCCCTGCACGGCAATTTTAAGAGGCTCTCGATCGAAAAGGACGTCACCGACACCCTCTATTCCACGCGGATCGACGGGATCTACTGCCGCGTCCTGAAAACGGAGCCGGCGGCAAAGCAGATCAAGAAGGGACTCGACCTTTTTACGGCCTTCTTCAATTCCCAGGATATCTCGAAGCAGCTCCACATGCCGTATCTCAAGCTCATGATCGGGATCCTGGCTTCGGGCTGGAAGAACACGCGGCAGATGGCCTACATGGCCAACGGCTTCAAGGCCTTCCGTCTGGCGACGGAGGAGGGCGACCTCGTCAACGGGATCCTGCCGGTGGGACAGGTCACGGGACTGATTCACGACGAACCCACGGTGGCCGAGGTCATGGATCGCATCGTGGCCGAGGCCGCGGCGGTCCAGGCGAAGCTCGCCGCCAAGATGGCGTAGGCGGGGACGCAACGGAATAGACCAGGAAACGCAAAGGGAAGCGGCGAAAGAGGGATCCGCACCGACCGGTGCGGATCCCTCTTTTTTGTGTGCACGGCGTTGTTCGCAAGGCTGCGCCGGACGGGGCACGTCCCTAAAAGCGGGGGCGGTATGGGGCAAACAGCGGGAAATGGAAGATGCCGGGCGGGGCGGCGCAAACCTCAGGAATCGCATTGACGACCGATCCGGCAACGGCGTACTGTTCCGCCCGGGTTTTCTCGCCGGTGTCGACCGGTTCCACGAGGTTCATCGTGATGTCGATGCCGGGCTTGCCCCGGACGGCGATCCGCCAGTGATCGTAGGTTTCGAAGCCGGGCAGCGTGTTGCCCATGACCCAGTTGACCGAGAGTGTCACGAGTCGCCGTCCGCTGACGACGGCATGCCAGCGCCAGCACGTTGCGGCGACGGTGCCGGCCCGCACGATGCCGGCGCGGGCGGGGATGTCCGCCGGTGCCGGGATGACCTTGTGATCGGGCTCCACCCGTTCGAGCGTCATCCCCAGGCGATGGACGAGCAGGGCGAGCACTTCGGCGTACATGCCGCCGATGAGCTCCGCCACAGGTCCCGATCCCGTCCGGTCGAACGTTGCCGGATCAGACCCGAAGCCGCAGACGTTGAAGACGTAATCGGGATCCGGTGCGCCGCTGACGTCGAAAACTTCCTCCACCTCGATGGAGTCCAGCGCCAGACAGATCCCGGTGGCCGCCGCCGCGATCTTCTCCACGACAAAGCCCGGATTGAGGCCCGTGCTGAACAGGGAGGCGTTCCCCTGTGCGCAGGCCTGTTCGAACTCGGCGGCGTAGGCGGCGCCGTGGTATGCGGGAAAACCGTGTCCGTTGATGGTGATCAGGTTCTTCCCCGAGGCGAGCAGGCGGCACATGTCGGCGTTGTGACGGCGATAGGGGAATTGGATGCGCGGGGCGTGGATGACCACGTCGGCCTCCAGGGCCAGGATGTCCTCGATCCGGTTCGTCGCGATGACGCCCGTGGGCGCCCGCCGGGCGATTTCCCCCGCGTCCCGGCCGACCTTCCGGTCGCTGTAGACGTAAAGCCCCACGAGCTCCAGATCGGGATGATCGATCACGGCCCGCAGGCACGTTTTCCCCATGGAGCCCGTCGCCCATTGAACCACGCGGTATGTCATCGGCCATCCCCCTTCCAACCAAGGATGACGACATCGTAATAAAGTCCATCTGCGGCGTTGCGCTTCATCCTTCGTTACGGCGACGTACACAAAAGTACGTCTCATCCCTCAGGATTCGTGCGCCTTGCCTCCGGAGCGGTTTACGTCGTCGTCCCCATGGTGACTTTTACGAGGTCATCTAAAGATGGATTCGTTCAAGGTTGAGGATCGCGTCTTTTGGCCCGAGAAAGCGGACGCCCATGTCCATGCGATGTCCCGCTCAGGCGACGCGGGCCTTCATGGCGGCGATGGTCCCGACGTAGTCGGGACTGCCGAAGATCGCCGCCCCGGCGACGAGGACGTCGGCCCCGGCCCGGGCGATCGCGCCGATGTTGTCCACCGTGACGCCGCCGTCCACCTCCAGCAGGACCCGGGGTGCGGCGGCCGCGATCATCTCTTTGGCCCGGCGGATCCTGGACAGGGCGCCGTCGATGAACCGCTGGCCTCCGAAGCCGGGGTTGACCGACATGACGAGGAGCAGATCGAGATCCGGGAGAATTTCCTCCACCTGAACGAGGGGCGTCGCGGGATTGAGCGATACGCCGGCGCGGCAGCCCACCTCGCGGATCAGCCCCACCGTCCGGTGCAGATGGTGCGCCGCCTCCACGTGAACCGTGATCCAGTCGCTGCCCGCCCGGGCGAACTCCGGGATGAAACGCTCGGGCGCTTCGATCATCAGGTGGACGTCGAGGGGCAGGGTCGTGACCTTCCGGATGGCGGTGACCATGGCCGGTCCCAGGGTGAGGTTCGGAACGAAATGGCCGTCCATGACGTCTACATGGATCCAGTCGGCCCCCGCAGCCTCCACGGCGCGGATCTCTTCCGCCAGGCGGCCGCCGTCCGCGGACAGGATGGAAGGGGCGATCTTTTTCATGCCTGCTCCATACAGGATTATCCCGGCGCTGTCAACCGGCGCTCCGTGCGGGACGCCCGGGCCCCGCCTCCGGTCCGGTCGGGAATGTTCTTGACAGACGGGGCCAAAGGGGCGATGATCCCCGCGATTTGAACCGTGGGAAGGGTTTCCCGGGGAGCACGAAAATGCTGTACCCCCTGTACAATCTGGTCCTGGTTCTCGCGGCGGTCTTCGCCGTGCCCTACTACGGGGCGAAAATCCTCTTTCGGGGAAAGTACCGCCGGAGCATCGGCCCGAAATTCGGCCTGATCCGTCCGGACCTGTTTGCCCGGATGGAGGGGACGCCGCGGATCTGGGTGCATGCGGTCTCCGTCGGAGAGGTCACGGCGGCGGCACCGATCATCGCCTCGCTCCGGGAGCATTTCCCGGCGGCCTGCATTGTCCTGTCCACGAGCACGGAAACGGGCCAGGAGATGGCCCGCCGGATTGCCACCGCCGCGACGGTCTCGATCTACTATCCCCTCGATCTCGGATGCGTGGTGCGACGCGTCATCGACCGTGTCCGTCCCGATCTGTTCATCCCCGTCGAAACGGAGCTGTGGCCGAATTTCCTCCGGCACTGCAGGGAGCGGGGCATCCGCGTGGTCATGGTGAACGGCCGGATCTCGCCCCGCTCCTTCAGGCGCTTTGTTCTGACGCGCTTTTTCTGGCGGGAGGTCCTGGCGGCGGTGGATGAAATGGGCGTCATTTCGCAGGCCGATGCCGAACGGGCGGAGGCCATGGGGGTGCCCGCGAAGAAGATCCACGTGCTGGGCAACGCCAAATACGACAGCCTGGCCGCCAAGGCGTCGCCGAAGATCCGCGAAGACATCGCGCGGCGGCTGGGGCTGACGGAGTCGGAACCGGTCTTCGTCGCGGGGAGCACGCACGAAGGGGAGGAGGCGATCGTGCTCGACGTGTATCGCCGGTTTATCGAGGCGGATCCCGCCGCCAAACTGATCCTGATCCCCCGTCATGTCGAACGGGCGGCGGCGGTGCTCAAACTCGTCCGGGACGCTGGATTCCAGGACTGCATCACGATGTCGGAATTGAACCAGGGCAAAAAGAGGGCGGGGGAGCGCGTCATCGTGATCGACGTGATCGGCGAGCTCTTCAAGGTGTACAGCCTGGCGACGGCGGTCTTCTGCGGGGGGTCGCTCGTCCCGAAGGGGGGGCAGAACATCCTCGAGGCGGCGGCCTGGGGGAAGGTTGTGTTCTACGGGCGGTTCATGGACGACTTCCGGGAAGAGCGGGCGCTGCTCGAGGAGACCGGGGCGGGCATCACGGTGCGCGACGGCGCGGACCTCGCCGCCCGTCTGATCGAGATGATCCGCCACCCGGAAGAGCGCCGCCGCCTGGGAGAGAAGGGCCGGGACCGGGTCATCGCGAACATGGGCGCCGCCGGCCGTTACGCCGCGATGATCCGGATGCAGGTCAAAAAGACGGGCGCCGCCGGGCCGAAGGCAAGGACCTGAAGGCGGGAGGCAAGATCCAAGGATCCAAAACCGAAAGGGAGAGGGTTCCCTGCCCGAAGGCCCGTGCAGGAACCCTCCCCTCTGTGTGGCTGGCCTTCAGTTCGCTTCCGCCCGTCTGACGTACTCGTTCCACTTGCCGTCCACCCAGCGCTGGATCTGGCCCAGCTGCTCGAGGCTCATCTTCCGGAACCGCCCCTGCCGCTCCAGATAGTTGATCACCGGCAGCCGCTTCCCCTTTTGCGCCAGGGTCTTGCTCCGTCCGGTGAAGCTGAACCGCCCGTTCTCGACCTCAAACAGGACAAACATCCCGGTTTCGATCGCAAGCCGGGAGAGCTTGACCATGTCCTTGGGCGGGAAGCCCCAGCCCGGCGGACAGGGGGCCGACATCTGGAGGTAGCGCGTGCCCTTGATCCGCTTGGCCTTGACGAACTTGTCGTAGAGGTCCATGGGATACGCCGGGGAGACGGTCGCGACGTAGGGCAGGTCGTGGGCCTCCATGATCTTCAGCATGTCCTTCTTGTTCTGCTGTTTGGTGTGGATCGGCGTGGTCGTCGTGAGCGCCCCCATCGGGGTCGCGCTGGAGCGCTGCGTCCCCGTGTTCATGTAGCCTTCGTTGTCGTAGCAGACGAAGATGAAGTCCGTTCCCCGCTCCGCGGCCCCACTCAGGGCCTGGATGCCGATGTCGTAGGTCCCGCCGTCGCCCGCGACGGCCACGACGGTGATGTCGCCCCGGTTCAGGGCGTTGAGCCCGGCCACCAGCCCGGACGCCGAGGCCGCCGTGCTCGCGAACGTGCAGTTCAGGCAGGGCAGGGCCACCGAGGTCGTGGGGTAAAGCCCGTGCAGGACCGTGAGGCAACTGGCCGGGATCGTCAGGATCGTGTTTTCCCGGAGGGCCTTCAGGATGTACCGATAGCCCAGGGACAGGCCGCAGCCCTGGCAGGCCCGGTTTCCGGGCAGCATATATTCTTCCTTGTTCACCTTGAAGAGATTTTCCGGCATGGTTTCACTCCGTGGGGGTGTCAGTGCGGCAGTTGAGCCAGGTGGTCGGTCCTTCCGGCTGACCGGCGGCGATGCGGGCCAGGATCTCCCGCGTGACCTCGGCGAGCTCCCGGGCCTTGACGTCCCGTCCGCCCAGGCCGGCCACGACGTTGTGAATGGGGGCGGAGATCCCCGTCCCGTAAAAGGCCGCCTTGAGATCCGAGCAGAGGGCGCCCTCGTAACCGTAGCTGATGTCCTTCTCCATCACGAGGATGGCGCGGGCGTCCCGGAAGGCCTCCCGCACGGCGGCCTTGGGGAAGGGCCGGTAGACGCGGAGGCCGACGACGCCGGCCGCGATGCCCTGCTCCCGGAGCGCGTCGACGGCCATCGTGGCCTCGGTGGCGATCGAGCCCATGCCGGTGAGGATCACGTCGGCGTCTTCCGTCCGGTAGTGCCAGAGCAGCCCGCCGTGGTCCCGGCCGAAGCGTTCGGCGAAATCCCGGCTGACGGTGGCGATGGTCTCGCCCGCCGCTTCGAGGGCGTTCTGGAGCTTGTAGCGGAGCTCCATGTAACCATCGCACATCACCCCGTCCTGGTCGGCGCGCCGCCAGGGAAAGGTCACGGGGTTGATGTTGCGCGGGTCCTCCGGCGACAGGATCGTGTGGGCGTGGTAGGGGGGAAGAAAGGCGTCCACGGTCTCGGCGTCGGGGATCTCCACGGGCATCATCGTGTGGGACAGGACAAACCCGTCGTAGCAGACCATGACGGGGATCTTCACGATCTCGGCGATCCGGTAGGCCTGGATGAGGGTGTCGATGATCTCCTGGTTGTCCCGGCAGTAGATCTGGATCCAGCCCGTGTCCCTCTGGGAGATGGAGTCCTGCTGGTCGTTGAAGATCGACCAGGGGGCGCCGACGCCCCGGTTTACGCAGCACATGACGATGGGCAGGCGGGAACCGGCCGCCCAGTGGAGCTGCTCGTGCATGTAGAGCAGGCCGTGCGAACTGGTGGAGGTGAAGGCCCGGGCCCCGACGCTCGAGGCGGCGATGCAGACCGACAGGGCCGAATGCTCGCTTTCGACGCGGACGTATTCGGCCTTGAGCTGACCGCTTTCGATGGCCTGGGACAGGTACTCCGTCAGCGAGGTCTGCGGGGTGATGGGATAGGCGGAGACCACCTGGATGTGGCAGAGCTTCGCGCCCTCGGCGGCGGCCTGGTTGCCCGTGAGTATCTCGGTTCGGCTCATGTCGTTCCCTCGCCCCCCTCGGGGATCATCGTGATGGCTTTGGCCGGGCACTCCTCCGCGCAGATGCCGCAGCCCTTGCAGTACTCCAGATCGATCTCCACGGGGATCGATGGCTTGACCACGCCGTCCGGGCAGAAGAGCCAGCAGAGGTAGCAGGCGGCCCGCTTCTTTACCGAGGGGATGCATTTCGTGTGGTCGATGACGGGGCGCAGGTCGCGCCAGTCGCCGGTCTTTCCGGCCTCTCCCGGCGCCGGCCGGCACATGGCGGCGATGTTCGGATCCGTTTTTTCCATGACTGAAACCCTTTCTTAGGCGATGCCTTTCGGTGCGGCGGCCTCCCTACGGACGATCCCCGGTACCCGCCGCGGGCCGCTGCCCCCGGAGGCCGGGAACCGCTAATTTTCAAGACCCGGGCCCCGGGTGGCCTCGTAGGCGTCCCGCAGGGCGGAGAGGTTGTTGGCGAGCACGGTGCTCGAGAGCTTCCACTTGAGCCCCTTTTCAATGAACTCGAGGGAAACGAGGTTCGCGGCCCGGGCGAAGGCCCCCAGCAGGGGCGTGTTCACCATGGGCGCGCCCTCCTTGATGAGGTGGTGCCTGAAGGCGATGCCCGCCCCGTCGACGACGGCGACGGGGTTCCCGCCGTCGATCCCCGTGTCCTCCGCCTTAAGCGGCGTGTTCACGATGATCAGTCCGCCCGGACGGAGCGATCCCTGGATGTTGATCACCTTCAGGAGGGTGGGATCGAGCACGACGGCGATATCGGCGTACTCGATCTGGGCAAAGGTGCGGATCGGGGTTTCGGAGATCTTCGTGGAGGCGGTCAGGGGCGCCCCCCGGCGTTCCGGTCCGAAGGTCGGGGCCGACGTGACCCCCTTGAATCCCTGCATATAGGCCGACTCCGCCAGGATCTGCGCGGCGAGCACCACCCCCTGCCCCCCGCGTCCGTGCCAAATCACCTCTTGCATCGTTTTTCCTCCATGGTCGCCAAAAAAAAGGCCGCGGGTTTTTTCAACCCGCGGCCTTTAGGAATCGATGAATTCTAAATGGTTATATCCTAAAAACGACGGGCGGTGGGCACAATCCCACCCCGAGCAGAGCGAGGCACAACACGAGTCCCCCGAGGTTCGCCCGCGAACCGCCCTGTGTCCCGACTGCCGTGATTCCCGTCTTCATTTGATCTTTTCCATCCACCTGAAGCAAAACTGGTGCCTTCATAAAACAAAAAATCCGGGCTGTCAATAAGGAAATCGAAGATAAATTGACGGCCTAGGGGCGATCTGGTATACGTCGGCCTCACGGAACCCCGGAATGGCCATTCCTTGGGCATCCTGCGCAGGCGGGAATCCCTTCCGCTCCCCATTGAACGGAGGGCCGTCTTCACGGGGGCGGCGGGGCGAGCGGGACACCCATTCGAGGGTTCGCCAGGAAATCGCGGGAACGGGAGGGCAGGACGCATGGAGCTCGGATTGAAGGGCAGGGTGGCCGCGGTGGCCGGGGGCAGCCTCGGACTGGGGCGCGCCGTCGCGCTGGAACTGGCGCGCGAGGGGGCGCGGGTGGCGATCGGGGCGCTGGACGACGCGAGCCTCCCCGAGGCGGCGGAGGCCCTGCGCCGGGATGCGGGGGCAGAGGTCGTCGCCCTTCCGGCGGACGTCTCCGACCCGGAACAGGCGAAGCGGTTTGTCCGCGCGGTCATCGATCATTTCGGCACGATCGACATCCTCGTCAACAACGCGGGGGGGCCGCCGTCCCGGACGTTTCTCGAAATCGACGACGACCTCTGGGAATTCGGCTTCCGGCTCAATCTGCTCTCCACGATCGTCATGACCCGCGAGGCCGTGCCGGTCATGCAGGCCAAGCGCTGGGGGCGCATCATCAACATGACCTCCATCGCCGTCAAGCAGCCCATCGACGGCCTGATCCTCTCCAATACCGTCCGGTCCGGCGTGATCGGCCTCGCCAAGTCGCTCTCCAACGAGCTGGCCCCGTTCAACATCACCGTCAACAGCGTCTGTCCGGGCTATACCCTGACGGACCGCGTCCGCAACCTGGCGCGCGCCACCGCCGAGAAGGAGAGGACGACCCCCGAAGCGGTCATCGCACGCTGGGAGGCGGCCGTCCCCATGAAGCGCCTGGGGACCCCGGAGGAATTCGCCGCCCTGGTCGCGTTCCTCGCCTCGGAGCGCAGCGGGTACATCACGGGCGCGGCCATCCAGATCGACGGCGGCTGGTACAAGGGGGTCATGTAGGCAACGTTTCACGAACCCGCATGCCGGGATGATGACCTGAATCAAGGAGTCTTGCCATGCACATGGCGGATGCGCTGCTTTCCCCGGCCGTCGGGGCGACCTTGTGGGCCGGTACGGCGGCGGTCGGCGGATACGCCTCGAAGAAACTGAAGGTCCAAATCGATGACCGGACGATCCCCCTGATGGGGGTTCTCGGCGCCTTCATCTTTGCCGCCCAGATGATCAATTTCACCATCCCCGGGACGGGCTCGAGCGGCCACCTGGGCGGCGGAATGATCCTCGCGATCCTCCTGGGGCCTCACGCCGCCTTTCTCACGATGGCCTCCGTCCTGACCGTTCAGGCGCTCTTCTTCGCCGACGGCGGACTCCTGGCCCTGGGCTGCAACATCTGGAACCTGGGGGTCTATCCCTGCTACCTTGTCTATCCGCTCCTCTACCGGCCCCTGGCCGGGGAGGGCCGCCGTCCGGGGCGCATCCTGATCGCCTCGGTCCTGGGCGTGGCGGTCGCGCTGCAGTTGGGCGCCTTCTCGGTCGTTTTGGAGACGCTGCTGTCCGGACGGAGCGAACTGCCCTTCGGCGCCTTTGTCCTGCTCATGCAGCCGATCCATCTGGCCATCGGGATCGTGGAAGGGATCGTGACGGCCGGGATCATCGGCTATGTCGCCGCCGCACGGCCCGAGATCCTCGAAAGCGTCGCCGCCGCGCGGCCGGTCGGCGCCGGCGTTCCGCTCGCGAAGGTGCTGACGGTCTTTGCCCTCCTGGCTGTCCTGACGGGCGGGGCGTTTTCCTGGTTTGCCTCGACGCAACCGGACGGCCTGGAGTGGGCGATCGAACGGGTGACGGGCCGGGGCGAACTGTCCGAGGCGGAGCACGGCGTCGCGGCGGTTCTGAGGGGTCTCCAGGAGAAAACCGCCTTTCTCCCCGACTACGGCTTCAAGGCAGCGGCGGCCGAGCCGACCCCCGGGGACGCTGCGCCCGCCTGGCCCGGCATCGCGGCCGGGACGTCAGCGGCGGGTGTCACGGGCGCGGCCATCGTTCTCGTCCTGGTTGGTCTGATCGGCCTGGGGATCCGGTCCGCCGGGAGAAGGCCCGGTTCGACCCCATGAATTTCCACGCGCAGTATTTCGACCTGGGGCGTCTGGACCGGCTGTCCTATCGCAGGACGGCGGTGCACGCCCTCGATCCGCGCGCCAAGGTGATCGCGACGGGACTTTTCCTGGTCACGGTCGTCTCCTTTCCCAAGTACGATGTGGCGGGACTGGTTCCCTTCCTCCTGTTTCCGGTGCTTGCGGCCACCCTGGGGGAGATCCCGATCGGGTTCATCCTGCGCAAGGTCCTGATCGTCTCGCCCTTCGCGGTGTTCGTCGGGATCTTCAACCCGTTCCTGGACACCCGGACCGTCGCGGTCATCGCCGGTCTGTCCGTCTCCGCGGGCTGGCTGTCCTTCGCCTCGATCCTCCTCAAGTTCGCGCTCACGGTCAGCGCGGCGCTCCTGCTCGTCGCGACGACCTCCTTTCCCGGCGTCTGCCATGCCTTGCGGCGCCTCGGCTGCCCGCCGATCTTCGTTTCGCAACTCCTGTTTCTGTACCGCTACCTCTTCGTCCTGGCGGAGGAGGCGATGCGGATCGTCCGCGCGTGGGACATGCGCGCCGTCGCGGGGCGCGGCCGGGGCGCGACGGTCTTCGCGCGCCTGGTCGGGGTGCTCCTGATCCGGACGCTGGACCGGGCGGAGCGGATCTACCAGGCGATGCTCTGCCGGGGGTTCGCGGGCGACATCCCGCGCCTGGGGACCCTCCGGCTGAGGTCCGGCGATCTCGTTTTCGTCGCGATCACGGTGGTCTTCCTGGGGGTTTGTCGCTTCTTCCCCGTGACCGAGGGGATCGGGCTTCTGGCGCAGGGGATCTGGCGATGAGCCATCACATCATTGAATTCAGGGAGGTCTTCTTCCGCTATCCCGACGGCACGGCGGCCCTGAAGGGGGTCAGCTTCCGGATCATCCACGGGGAATCGGTGGGAATCGTGGGGGCGAACGGCGCGGGGAAATCCACCCTCCTCCAGCACTTGAACGGGTGCCTGCTGCCGGCGTCGGGGCAGGTGACGATCGGGGATCTCAACCTGACCGCCGCAACGCGGGGGGAGATCCGCCGGAAGGTCGGATCCGTGTTTCAGAACCCGGACGACCAGCTCTTCATGCCGACCGTCTTCGACGATGTCGCCTTCGGTCCCCTGAACCTCGGGCTGGACGAGGCCCATGTCCGCGAGCGGGTCGAAAGCGCCCTATCCCGGGTGAACGGGCTCGCGCTCAAGAACAAGCCGCCTCACCACCTGTCGGCGGGGGAGAAGAGCGCCGTGGCGATTGCCGCGGTGATGGCCATGGAACCCGACATCCTCGCCATGGACGAGCCGGCGGCCAACCTCGACCCCCGGTCGCGGCGCTCCCTGATCGGACTCCTCAAGACCTTCCGGCACTCCAAACTCGTCGCCTCGCACGACCTCGACCTGATCCTCGACGTCTGCGAACGCTGCATCGTCATCGGAGAGGGGAGGGTGGTCGCCGACGGTCCGTCGGAGGACATCCTTTCGAACCGGACGTTGCTCGAGGCGAATAACCTGGAATTGCCGCTGTCGCTCCAGCGACGCTGAGGGCCGGATGAAAATACGGCGGGTTTTTCAGGCCGGCCGGGCGCCCCTCAGGTCTCCGGCCGCGATCCGACGGGTGTGTCCTTGTAGATGATCGTCCCCACCGGCTCGCCGTCGAGCGCCCGCGTCAGGGCGCCCTTTTCGAGACCGTTGACGATCTGGATGGATTCGAGCACCTGGCTGTTTTCCAGGATCTCCAGGCAGGCCCGTTCGAGAATCAGGTCGTCCAGGTTGCGGGCGGCGAGTTCCCGGCAGCCGATGCGCGGGATGAAGACCGCCTCCCGGTCCTTCTTGGGGTCCCGGTCGTACAGGCCCGCCTCGTCCTTGAGGAGGATGCAGGAGCGCGCGCCGATCAGGTCGGCCAGGATCACGGTGCCGGTATCCGTCCGGTGGATGGGGATGCGCCCCTTGGCGGGCGGGAGGGCGAAATAGTCGTACGGGGGCATTCCGTGCATGACGGGGATGATCCCCTGGGCGAAGTAGGTCGGGAGTTTGACGATCTCGTCATGTCCGATCTTGATGCCGCCCCAGGGGGCGAGCAGGGTCGATACCAGGAGCGCATTCTGCTCCGAAATGGCGTTGCCGAACTTGGCGACGATCCCCGTGGGCATCCCCAGCTCCAGGGCGATCGCGTAGATGTGGCGGCTGCGCGTGCCGCCGCCCGTGGTCAGGAGCAGCTGATGGCGGTCCTTGTTGACCAGGATCTCCTTGACCACGCCGGGGAGGGCCTTGGCGCCCCGGTCGCACAGGGACTGGCCTCCGATCTTGACGATGCGGACATCGGGAAACAGGCGGGTCTGGGGGGCCTCAGGCAGCGTGTCCAGGAACGTCCGGCTGACGAGGCTTTCCCCCATCAGGCGGCTCTTGACGTGCAGCCTGCGGCCGTCACGATCGCGCATCAGCGCCATGGCTCATCCTTTCCTTACTTGACCTCGATCTCGGCGTCGTGGGCCTTGTCCCCGCCCTTCAACTGGACAAGCTCGGCCCCGACGGCCTGGGCGATCTGCTCCAGCTCGGTCTTGCGCAGGTGATCGGCGTAGATGTCGAGATCCAGGCCCGCAACGGCGACCAGCTTGAAGCGGGGCTTCTTCTCCCCTTCCTTGATTTTCCGTCTCTCGCGGTAAAAAATCATCCCTGCCATGATGAACCTCCTTCAGGTCTTTCTCGCCTTGCCGATGGTCGGTTTCCACTGGTGGTCCCCGAGGGGAAGCAGGGGCAGCACGGGTCTTCCCGCCCACAGGAAAGGGCGCACCCACGCTCCCGTCAGGACCCTGTCCGCCGGTGGAGGATATTTCGCCTCGCGGTCGGAGGATACCACGGTTATCCCGAGATTTTCCAGCTCTTTCACGGACACGGTCTCCGGGATGGCTCTCAGCCGGCCGAATTCGATGAAGCGCCCGCACCAGCCCCCGGCCGTGAGGCCCACGCCGGCGGCGGCGCCGATGATGCCGTCCTCGGTGCCGCCGTGACCCGACAGGTGACCCCCCCGGGCGGCCCTTTGCGCTTCCTCCTGGGTTGCGAGTTCCGTCGCGCAGCGCGCGCCGAAGACCGTAAGGCGGGGGATGGCGGGATCGTCCGCGCAGACGACGCACAGTCCCGGATCGCTCTTAGGGGCATGATGCGCCTCGACGTGGGCGACGGCGCGGGACACGATCCCGGCGAGGCAGTCCCGGGAGGGGGCCTCGACGATGGCGCATGCCGCACTGTTATGGGAGGTGTAGGGAATCCGCGGATCGACGAGCAACTGCTGTCGAACGACGCCGATCAGCCGGCATTCCGGCGGGAGGACATCCTCGAGGCGGCGGGTCATCCGGCCCGTCCCTTCGGCGGAGGTCAGGGAATCGGTGTCGTCGAAGCCGACATAAATGAGAGGCATGGCACATCCTTTCCTTTACCGACAGAGATCGTCCCTTTCCGTCGGTACATCTGTTGTTTTAAGGATATTATAGTCGGATAAGGTTGGTTTTGGGAATTTATTTCTTGAATTTCTCCGTTCATTTTCTTATGATCGGCCCGCATTTTGAGCGAAGGGTCAAATGTCCTGTCAACCCGGGGGTGAGATCATGGAAGACGACGGCGCCCGCGCCGTTCAGGACCAGTGGATGAGCACGCAGGGCCTTGCCCGGTATCTCCATATCCACGAAAAACAGGTCTATGCCCTGCTCAAGTCCGGCCGCCTGCCGGGGACCAAGGCCACGGGGAAATGGCTGTTTTCCAGGCGTCTCATCGATGCGTGGCTGGAGGATCGGGCCCGGCGGAACCTGGCTGACGTCCGGCAGCGGAGCCGCAGAAGCGAAGGCGCCCTGCTGGCCGCGGGGAGCGACGACCCCCTGCTCACGATGCTTATCGCCGCCGCTGGCCGGTCCGTCCCGGGCGGCGCCATCTTTTCGGCGGTCACCGGCAGTGCGGAAGGTCTCCGCACGCTGGGGGAGGGCTACACGGACGTCGCCTGGAGCCATCTCCTCGATGCGGAAGCAGGATCCTACAATACCCCCGCCGTGATCGGCCGTTATCTTGGCGATCGGGAAACGACGACCGTACACCTGTTCAACCGGGAGGTGGGGTTCGTGACCGCGGCCGGGAACCCGAAGGGCATTGCCGCGTTTTCCGATCTGGTCCGGCCCGAGGTCAGCTTCGTGAACCGCCAGGAGGGGTCCGGCATCCGCTTCCTGACCGAGGCGCGTCTCCGGGCCGAGGGGATCGATCCGGGGCGAATCCAGGGGTTCGAGCGGTCGGTGTGCACGCACGTGGAGGTGGGGCTTGCCGTCCGCGCCGGACGGGCCGACGCGGGTGTCGCGGTCGGGGCCGTGGCGCGTCTGCTCGGCCTCGCCTTTGTGCCGCTGACGGAGGAGAGCTTCGACATGATTCTCGACCGGGAGACCTTCTTTTCCCGGACGGTTCAATCCCTGCTCGACATCCTCCAGGGGGAGGCGTTCCAGGAGAGCGTGCGGGGGTTGGGGGGGTACGACTTTGCGCGGACGGGACGGCTTCTGACGTGATCCGCGAACATCAAGGAGGAGGTATGGGAAGATGAAAAGGTTGCTGATCGGCGTGCTTCTGGGCGTACTGTTGTGCTGTCCCGGGCTCGGTCTCGCCAAGGGAGGCGGATTCCTGCTTCTGTCCAGCACGATCGGTCCCGTCGATGCGGGGATCGTCGGCGCGCTGGAGGATCGGTTCGAAAAAGACACCGGCATCCGTGTGCGCCACGTGGGCGCCGGAACGGGGGCGGCCCTGGACATCGCCCGCAAAGGGAGCGTGGATCTCGTGATGGTCCATGCGAAGTCCCTTGAGGAGAAATTCGTGGCCGAGGGGTATGGCACGGAACGGATCCCGCTGATGTACAACGACTTCGTCATCGTCGGTCCGGCGGTCGACCCGGCGGGCATCAAGGGGATGACCTCGGCGACGGCGGCCCTGAAGGCCCTTGCCGCCAAGAACGCGCCCTTCATCAGCCGGGGCGACAAGTCGGGGACGCATGTAGCGGAGACGGAGCTCTGGGCCAAGGCCGGGATCCAGCCGGCGGGCGCCTGGTATCAGGTTTATGCCAGAGGCGCCGAGGGGAATGCCCCGACCCTGAAGTATACGGACGAAAAGGGCGCCTATACCGTCATCGACCGGGCGACGTACCTTTCCCTCAAGGACAAGATCGCGATCGGCATCCTGGTTGAGGGCGACCAGGCCCTGCTCAACTACATTTCGCTGATCCCCGTCAACCCGAAGAAGATTGAACGGGTGAATGCAAAAGACACGCAGGCCTTTATACGCTGGCTCACCGCGCCGGACAAGGGGCAGGCGATCATCCGCGATTTCGGCAGGGAGAAGTACGGCGCCCCCCTGTTCTTCCCGAATTCGCGGGAGTGGCAGCGGGCGCAGCAGAAATAGCGAAGCGACCCTGAACGGGGAGCCGGGGCGGAGCGGGGCATCCCTGAAGGGTGGGCGCCGATGGTTCCGACGAGCGAAAATCCGGGTGGAGGCGATCCGGCGTGCCTGGAGCGGCGACACCCTCAATCGACAGGAGGAGACGACATGAAGATGCGCAAAGGATTGACCTGGGCAGTGGGCCTGATGGCCGCGCTGATCCTGATGGCCGGTTTCTCGCCCGCGCAGGCGGCGCCGGTGAAGCAGAAGAACCTGATTCTCGCGACCACGACGAGCACCCAGGACACGGGCCTGCTCGACGTCATCATCCCGATCTTCGAGAAGAAGACCAAGTATTTCGTCAAGACGATCGCGGTCGGTTCCGGCGCGGCCATGGCCATGGGGCAGAAGGGGGAGGCCGATGTGCTCCTCGTCCATTCGCCCGCCGCGGAAAAGAAACTGGTGGAGGAGGGCTATGGCGTCAACCGGCGGCTCGTCATGCACAACGATTTCGTGATTCTGGGACCGGCATCCGACCCGGCCGGCATCAAGGGGATGAAGTCCGCAACCGAGGCCTTCAAGAAACTCGCCGCCGCCGGCAGCCTCTTCATGACCCGGGCGGACAAGTCCGGCACCCACGCCAAGGAGATGGCCATCTGGAAGGCCGCCGGCGTCAATCCGGAGGGACAGAAATGGTACCAGCAGACGGGCCTGGGGATGGGACAGACCCTGGGCGTCGCCGCGGAGAAGAAGGCCTACACCCTGTCCGACCGGGGCACGTATCTGGCCATGAAAAAGAACCTGGGCCTGGACATTCTGAGTGAAGGGGATGGCGTGCTTCTCAACATCTATCACGTCATCGAGGTGAACCCCGCCAAGTGGCCGAAGGTCAACGCCCCGGGGGCCAAGGCCTTCGCCGATTTCATGGTCTCGAAGCAAGTCCAGAAGATCATCAAGACGTTCGGCGTAGACAAGTACGGCTCGCCCCTATTCTTCCCCGACGCCGGCAAGAAGGTCGAGGACCTCGGGAAGTAAGATCTTATGGATATGATCCTGGAGGGCCTCAAACAGGCCTTTTACCTGCTCGTGACCTTCGATCCGGAGGTCATGGGGATCACCTGGCTGTCCCTCAAGATCTCGGGGACGGCCACGTTCTTCAGCCTGTTCTTCGGGATCTCCGTCGGGACCGTCGTGGCCCTGACGGAGTTTCCCGGGCGGCGGCTCGTCGTCAGTCTGATCAATACGGGGATGGGGCTGCCGCCCGTCGTGGCGGGTCTGATCGTGACGATCTTCCTCTGGCGGAACGGGCCCCTGGGCTTCCTCGAGATCCTCTACACCCCGACGGCCATGATCATCGCCCAGTCCCTGATCGCGGCGCCCATCGTGACGGGGATCAGCCTGGCGTCCATCCAGCAGTTGCCGCGGAATCTCCGCCTTCAGATCCTCGCCCTCGGGGCGAACCGTCTTCAGATGGTCTGGATCCTCATCAAGGAGGCCAGACTGCCGCTGCTCGCGGCGGTCATGGCGGGCTTCGGCGGCGTCATTTCCGAGGTCGGCGCCTCCATCATGGTCGGTGGAAACATCAAGGGGTATTCCCGCGTGCTGACGACGGCCACGGTGATGGAAACGGGGAAGGGGAATTTCGAGATCGCCCTGGCGCTGGGGTTCATTCTGCTCCTGCTCGCCTTCATCATCAACGCCGTCCTCACCCAAGTCCAGCAGCGACAGAGGCCGCGATGACGACGGACGCCCCAATCCTTTCCGTTTCGGATCTCTTCGTGAAGCGCGGCGGCGTCCCCGTCCTCGACCTGCCCGCATTTTCGATCCGAAAAGGCGAGACGGTGGGCCTGATCGGCCCGAACGGCGCAGGGAAATCCACCCTCCTGTTGGCCCTGGCCTGTCTCATCAAGCGGGAAAGGGGGCGGATTCTCTTCCATGGACAAGTTGTGTCCACGCGGCGTGAGACCTTCGCCTACCGGCGGCGGATCGCCGTCGTCTTCCAGGAGCCGCTCCTGTTCGACACGACGGTTTACGCGAACGTCGCCTCAGGCCTCGACATCCGCCACCTGGACCGGCAGGAGATCGGGGAACGGGTGACCCGCCGCCTCGGACAGTTCGGCATCGAGCACCTGCGGAACCGCTCGGCCCGGAAGCTCTCCGGCGGGGAGGCCCAGCGGACGAGCCTGGCGAGGGCCTTCGCGATCGATCCCGAGATCGTCTTTCTGGACGAGCCCTTTTCGTCCCTCGATCCGCCCACCCGCGAGGGCCTGCTGGAAGATCTCCATCGTATCCTGAAGGAGACGGGGACCACGGCCGTCATGGCCACGCATGACCGTCTGGAGGCCCTGCGCCTTTCGGACCGCATGGCGGTGATGCGGGACGGCGAGGTCGTGCAGATCGGCCCCGCCGACACGATTATCCATCACCCGGCGGATGAATTCGTCGCGTCCTTTGTCGGGATGGAGACCATTCTCACCGGGCGGGTTTCCGGCTGCGGGCCGGGGACCATCCGCGTGGATCTCGGTGTCGGCGAACTCGAAGCCGTGGGGGAGGCCCGGCCCGGGGAAGCCGTCCGCTGCTGCATCCGGCCGGAAAACGTCACCCTCCAGTTGCCCGCTGCCCGCGAGGAGACCAGCGCCCGCAACCTGTTCCCCGCCCGGGTCGAGAAAATCCAGCCGCTGGGGCTCTTCCACCGCGTCCTTCTGGACTGCGGCTTTCCTCTGACGGCCTACGTCACGTCCCAATCCATCTCCGACCTGAACCTCCGCGAGGGGGCCGGCGTCCAGGCGGCCTTCAAGGCCACCGCCGTGCACGTCATCCGCCACGAAAAGTAGGTCCGCATGAACCCTCGGCTTTTTCTCCCGTCTTCCGCGGACTGAGGGGCGAGTTTTCATTGACACGCGGCCTAAAATAGGGAAGAAGGCGCCATGGACCTGTTCATCGCGGCGATTCTGGGAATTGTGGAAGGCGTGTCGGAGTTTCTGCCCATTTCCTCGACGGGCCATCTGATCCTGACGTCCCACCTGCTGGGGCTTCGGCATACCGATTTTCTGAAGAGCTTCGAGATCGCGATCCAGGTGGGGGCGATCCTGTCCGTCTGCGTCCTGTACTGGCGGGACCTCCTCGTGAAGCCAGCGGTGATGAAGCGTGTCGCCCTGGCCTTCCTGCCGACGGGCGTGATCGGGCTGACGCTCTACCCGGTCATCAAGTCCTGCCTCCTGGGATCGCCGTCCATCGTCCTGTGGGCGCTTGCCGCCGGGGGGCTCTTTCTGATCGTTTTTGAATGGCGCTATCGGGAGGGGCGGGATGCCGTGGCGCGTACGGAGGACATGACCTGGCGGCAGGCCCTGATCATCGGCCTCTTCCAGGCCATCGCCGTGATCCCGGGCGTCTCGCGCTCGGCCTCCACCATCGTCGGGGGGCTCCTTTTGGGACTGAAACGCCGGACCATCGTGGAGTTTTCCTTCCTCCTCGCCGTGCCGACCATGGCGGCGGCGACCGGCTACGATCTCCTGAAGAATGCCGGGCAGTTCTCCCTCGACCAAGTCCAGTTCCTGGCCGTCGGGTTCGTCACGTCCTTCGTCGTTGCGCTTCTCAGCATCAAATTTCTCCTCAAGTTCATCCAGACCCACACCTTCATCGCCTTCGGGGTCTACCGCATCGCCCTCGCGATCCTTTGGGTGATGTTTCTCATCTGACGGGGGTTTTAGGGGGCCATCATTCCACTCATCAGCCCTCGCGCGGCGTTTGGAAGCGATAGCCGACACCAGGCTCGTTGAGCAGAAAGCAGGGGCGGGCGGCATCGGGTTCGATCTTCTTGCGAAGTTGGTTCATGAAGACACGCAGATAATGGGTCTGCTCCACATAGGGAGGGCCCCAGACCTCCTTGAGTATTTGCCGATGGGTCATGACCTTGCCCGCATTCCGGGCCAGAACCGTCAGGAGCCGATATTCGATGGGGGTCAGATGAATCTCCTCGCCCCCGAGAAAAACCAGTCGCTTCAAGAAGTCAATCGTCAGGTTGTCCGCCTTGAAGACCGCCTCTCTCTGGTCCTGGCCCTTGAGCGCCGCATGGCGCAGGGAGACGCGCATCCGGGCGAGCAGTTCGCCGGCACCGAAAGGCTTGGTTAGATAGTCGTCCGCCCCGCCGTCCAGGGCCTTGATCTTATCCCCCTCCTGGTCCCTCGCCGTGATGACGATCACGGGCACGCTGCTCCACTCGCGGAGCCGGGCGATGACCTCCAGGCCATCCATGTCGGGGAGTCCCAGGTCGAGCAGGACGATATCAGGATTGCGCAGAGCTGCCTCGGAAAGCCCGGTCGCAGCCGTTTCCGCCTCAATCGCGTTGTAGCCTTCGCTCTGCAGCGCTACCCGTAGAAAACGGCGCATCTGCCTTTCATCCTCGATCAACAGCACGGTGGTGGGGTGTTCCTTCATGTCTCTGCCTCTTCGAATGGGAGGGGGGGCGGCGTCCCTTCGATGGGGAGCAGGAACTTGAATGTCGCCCCGCCACCTTCCCGATTCTCCGCCCAGATGCTGCCGCCGTGCGCCTCCACGATGGCGCGGCAGATGGAAAGGCCGATCCCGGCCCCCGACCGGGTCCGGGTGCCGCGCATGAACTTGCTGAAGATGGCCTTTTCCTCATTTTCGGGGATGCCCGGGCCTCGGTCGGCGACCTCTACGAGGATGGTGTTTTTTCCCAGCCCCGCCGTGATGTCCACCGCCGTACCGGCGGGGGTGTGCCGCAGGACGTTTTCCACGAGGTTTGTCAAGACCTGCTCCAGAAGCAGGGTGTCGAAGGCCACGAGCGGGAGATCGTCAGGGATGTGCAGGCTCAGAGGATACGCCTTGAGTCTGTCCGTGAAGCGGTTGAGAACAACGCCGATGATCTCTTCCAGTTGCTGCCACTCCTTGCGGACCGTGAGCGACCCGGATTCCAGGCGGGTGAGGGCGAGCACGTTGCGGATCACCCGTTCGAGCCGGCTGGCCTCCTCGTGGATCGTCTGCAGCAGTTCCCGACGGCCGGAATTGTCCAGGGAGGTATCCCGCTCCAGAAGGGTGCTGGCAGCCCCGGCCACGACCGCCAAGGGGGTGCGCAGGTCATGGGAGATGGAACTCAAGAAGGCGTTCCGGACATGCTGGGTCTCCGCCCTCAGCCGTTCCTCATGGGCCTCCTTGGCCAGGAGGACCCTCTCCACGGCCATGGCGGTCTGGTTCACGAAGCTCTCCAGAAAGTAGATCTCTCCGAGGTCGAACCGCCGGTCCGCCTCCTCGGGACGGACGCCCACCACTCCAATGGCGCCTGAGGTGGCGACCAGGGGCAGATAGAGGGCCTTGGTCCCGGAAAGGGTCTCGGTGCCCAAGCCTGCGTAGTGCCGGTTGTCGCAGACCCACTGGGCTACACTCTTTTCTTTCTGGTCCAGGGGATAAGTGCCTGCGCCAGTCTCCTGTTCGACCAGTTCCCCCGTCTTGTCCAGCACCAGGACCATAACCCGACTGGCGAAAACCTCGCTGATTTGCCGGGCGGCGATGTGAAGGATCCCCTCCTTCTTGCGTTCCCGGGATAGCTTCCGGGTCAGTGCGTAGAGCGCCGCCGTGTTCTGCTCCCGCTTCCGGGCCACCTCCGCCTGATCACGGATCTGCAGGGTCAGCCGCGTGATCAGATGGGCGACGAAAAACATGACGCCGAAGGTTAGCACAAAGCCGATATCGGCCACGGCAAAGGTAAAGAAGGGGGGAACGAAAAAGAAGTCAAAGGCGGCTACGCTCAGTAGGGTGGCGGCAAAGGCGGGCCAGCGGCTGGTGCGCGCCGACACCGCGACGATGCCGAACAGGTAGAGCATGGCGAGGTCGGTCCGGTCGAAATAGGGGCGCAGGAGGACACCGAGGGCCGTGCAGGCCGCGACCGTACCCAGGGTCCACGCCCATTCCCGTTTGTTGAACTTCGCGGCGCCCGGCTTGTGATTGGGCCGTGACCGCGGTTCCGAGGAATCGTCTCCGGTGACGACAAAGACCTCGATGTCACCGCTGCCGCGGACGATCTCGTCTAGGGGCGAGCCCAGCAGTTTGTCCTTCCAGCGCGGATGGGTCGGCTTGCCCACGATAATCTTGCTGACGTTGCGCCGCCGGGCATAGTTGAGGATCTCCTCGCTTGCCCTACGTCCCGTCAGGGTAACCGTCTCGGCACCCAGGGATGCCGCGAGCCGCATGTGTTCCGTTAACAGTTGAAGGTCCTCCGCGGAGGGCCTGACGTGCGATGGCGCCTCCACGTGTGCGGCGATCCATTCGGCCCTGAGTCCGGCCGCCATACGGCGGGCCGTCCGGATGAGACGGACGGAGCGCGGATTCGCCCCGACGCAGACCAGAATCCGTTCCGCCGCCGGCCAGAGGGCATGGACACCCTCTTGCCGCCGGTAGGATTCCATCTGCTCGTCCACCTGTTCCGCCGTGCGGCGAAGGGCCAGTTCCCGCAAGGCGATCAGGTTCCCTTTGCGGAAGAAATGCTCTTTGGCTCTTTCGGCCTGCTCGGGGAGGTAGACCTTTCCCTCCCGAAGCCGTTCGAGCAGTTCTTCGGGCGGCAGGTCGATCAGCTCGATCTCGTCGGCGCGGTCGAGGAAGGAATCGGGCAGGGTTTCCCGGACCAGGATCCCGGTGATCTGACGGATGACATCGTTGAGGCTCTCCAGATGCTGGACATTAACGGTGGTGTAGACGGAGATGCCGGCTTCGAGCAGTTCCTGGATGTCCTGCCAGCGTTTGTGGTGCTTGGCCCCCGGGGCGTTCGTGTGAGCCAACTCGTCCACAATGATGAGTGTGGGCCGCCGCGCCAGCGCCGCTTCGAGGTCGAATTCCCAAAGCTCCCGGCCGCGATAGGCAACGCAGCGCCTCGGCAGGATCGTCAGTCCCTCAAGGAGGACCTCCGTTTCCTGTCTCCCGTGGGTTTCCACGACCCCCACGACAAGGTCAGTCTCGAACTGCCGAGTACGGGCCGCCGCCAGCATGGCATAGGTCTTCCCCACACCTGGGGCGGCGCCGAAGAAGATCTTCAGTTTCCCCTGGCCCTGCCTTTGCTCCTGGGAGATGGTTCTGTCCAGGAGTTCGTCGGGATCGGGTCGGTCCGTTTCCATGATCCTCTTCATACGAGAAGTAACGTTATGATAGCAGAATCAGCGCAAGGCATCCAGTTCCGCATTGAGTTGTAGTACCGACACCCTCGGTTCGCCCAAGAGGCCGAACTGTCGTGGCTCCCTGTGGGCTTTGACCAGAGCAACGACCTTGCCCTCATCCAGTCCGCGTGCCCGGGCGACCCGCCCTGCCTGATAGAGCGCCGCAGCTGGGCTGATGTGCGGATCGAGGCCGCTGGCCGAGGTAGTGACGAGATCCACCGGAATGATCTGCCGGTTTTCCGGGTCCGTGGCTTTGAGCGCCACGATGCGCTTGAGAACCGCCTCCCGGAGTGCGGGACTGGAGGGCCCCAGGTTGGACCCCGCCGACGCAGCGCCGTTGTAGGGGACAGTCGTCGTGGCCGAGGGCCGGCCCCAGAAATAGCCGAGACTGCTGAAGGGCTGGCCGATCAGCGCCGAGGCCTCCTTACCCTTCCCGATTGTGATCAAGCTCCCGTTGGCTTGGCGGGAAAAGAGGACTCGCGCCAGCCCGGTCACGGCCAGTGGATAGACAACGCCGGTCAGGACGGTCAGGACGACAAAGAAGATGAAGGCGATTTTGAATGATTGCCACATAGTCGGCTCCTAATCAAACGAGATGGAGAAAGGACAGGAACAGGTCGATGGCCTTGATCCCGATAAAGGGGACCACGAGGCCGCCTGCGCCATAGAGAAGCAGGTTCCGGCGCAGCATTGCGGCCGCTCCCAGAGGGCGATAGGCCACCCCGCGCAGGGCCAGAGGGATCAGGGCGACGATGATCAGCGCGTTGAAGATCACGGCCGAGAGAATTGCGCTTTGCGGCGTTGACAGTCCCATGATGTTCAGGGCCGCGAGCCCAGGGTAGATCCCGGAAAAGGCGGCGGGCAGGATGGCGAAGTATTTGGCTACGTCGTTGGAAATGCTGAAGGTGGTCAACGTCCCCCGGGTCATGAGGAGCTGTTTCCCGATTCCCACGATCTCGATAAGCTTCGTGGGATTGGAGTCGAGATCCACGAGGTTCCCTGCCTCCTTGGCCGCCTGGGTTCCCGTGTTCATGGCCACGGCCACGTCGGCCTGGGCCAGGGCCGGGGCGTCGTTCGTCCCGTCGCCGGTCATGGCGACCAGGTGGCCTTGGGCCTGATAAGAACGGATGAGGTTGAGCTTCGTCTCCGGTGTGGCCTGGGCGAGAAAATCGTCCACCCCGGCCTCTGCCGCGACCGCGGCGGCGGTCAGCGGGTTGTCGCCGGTGATCATGACGGTCCGGATCCCCATACGCCTGAGTTCCGCGAACCGCTCCCGGATCCCTCCCTTGACCACGTCGCTCAACCGGATCACCCCCAGGACCCGAGGTCCTTCGGCCACAACCAGGGGGGTGCCGCCCTGGACAGCGATCTCTTTAACGATCTCCCGCGCCTCAGCGGGGGAAACGCCGCCCCTGGCGCGGACATGCTCCTCGATGGCGTCGGAAGCCCCCTTGCGGATCTCGCGGCCATTGAGATCGACGCCGCTCATCCGTGTCTTGGCGGAGAAGGGTATAAAGCGCGCTCCCAGGCCCTTGATGTCCCGCTCCCGAATCCCGAAGGCCTTTTTGGCCAGGATCACGATGCTCCTGCCTTCGGGTGTCTCATCGGCAAGCGAGGCGAGCTGGGCGGTATCGGCCAGTTCATGGACCTTGACGCCTGTCACGGGCAGGAATTCAGCAGCCTCGCGGTTCCCCAGGGTAATGGTGCCGGTCTTGTCCAGCAGCAGGACGTCCACATCGCCGGCGGCCTCCACGGCCTTGCCCGACATGGCGATGACGTTGGCCTGGATCATCCGGTCCATGCCGGCGATACCGATGGCCGCGAGGAGTCCTCCGATGGTGGTGGGGATGAGGCAGATGAGCAACGCCACGACGACCGTCACGGAGATAGGCGCACCCTGTCCGGTGGCCTGGACGCTGTAGAGGGAAAAAGGGATCAGGGTGACCGTGGCCAGCAGAAAAATCAGGGTCAGGCCGGCGAGTAAGATGTCCAGGGCGATCTCGTTTGGGGTCTTCTGGCGTCTGGCCCCTTCCACCATGGCGATCATCTTGTCCAGGAAGGCCTCCCCGGGGTTGGCCGTGATCCGGACCACGAGCCAGTCAGACAGCACCCGCGTGCCGCCCGTGACGGCGCTCCGGTCACCGCCGCTCTCCCGGATTACCGGGGCGCTCTCGCCGGTGATGGCGCTTTCGTCCACCGAGGCCACGCCCACCACCACCTCGCCGTCTCCGGGAATCGTATCCCCGGCCTCCACGAGGACAAAATCACCCTTCCTGAGCTGCGTCCCGGGCATGTTATCGGCCTTTGCTCCGCGCTCCGGCGCCATAAGGCGCTTGGCCAGGACTGCGCGGCGCGTCCCGCGGAGCGATCTGGCCTGGGCCTTACCCCTGCCTTCGGCCAGGGCCTCGGCAAAATTGGCAAAGAGCAGGGTGAACCAGAGCCAGAGGCTGATGGCCAGAATGAAGGTCACGCGCTCCTCACCATGGCCGAAAAGGGCTTGGCAGAAAAGCAGGGTCGTGATGCCGCAGCCCACCTCCACGACGAACATCACGGGGTTCTTGATGAGGTGCAAGGGATTCAGCTTGACAAAGGCGTCCCGCAGCGCCGCGAGAAGCGTATCTTCGTCCATGAGGGGGTAAAATGTTTTTGCGTGCATCGCCTCTCTCCTCTTCAGCGAATCCATGCCAGATGTTCGGCAATCGGCCCCAAGGCCAGGGCCGGAACAAAGGTGAGTGCTCCCACCAGGTAGATGACGGCAACCAGGAAGAGGACAAAGAGCGGCGTGTGGGTGGGGAGCGTCCCCGGTCCGGCGGTCACGGCCTTTTTCTGTGACAGGGAACCCGCTACGGCGAGAACCGGCAGGATGATCCCGAACCGACCCAGGAGCATGGCCAAGGCCAAACCGATATTGTAAAAGGGCGTATTGGCGTTCAGTCCCGCAAAGGCGCTGCCGTTGTTGTTCCCCGCCGAGGAGAAGGCGTAGAGAATCTCGGAAAGACCGTGGGGTCCGGGGTTGAGAATGGAGGTGGTCCCCGGTTCAATCACGCAAGCCAGGGCCGTGCCGACCAGGACGACGGCGGCCGGGATCAGGATGACCAGGGAGGCCATCTTCATCTCAAAGGCCTCGACCTTCTTGCCGAGGTATTCCGGCGTGCGTCCCACCATGAGGCCTGCCACAAAGACCGTGATGAGGACGAACATCAGCATGCCGTAGAGGCCGGAGCCCACGCCGCCGAAGACGATTTCCCCCAATTGCATCAGCAAGAGAGGCACGAGACCCCCCAGGGGTGTGAAGGAGTCGTGCATGGCGTTCACGCTGCCGTTGGAGGCTGCCGTGGTGGCTACGGCCCAAAGCGCGGAGTTGGCGATGCCGAACCGGACCTCCTTGCCCTCCATGTTCCCGCCCGATTGGAGCGGGCTGGAAGTCTGGTCCACGTTTAGAGTGCTGAAGGCCGCGTTCCCGGCCTGCTCGCTCAACAGGCAGCCTGCCAACAGGGGAATCAGGATCAGCAGCATCGCCGCCAGGAGCGCCCATCCTTGACGCTGGTCCGCTACCATCCGGCCGAAGGTGATGCAGAGGCTGGCGGGGATGAGCAGGATGGCCAGCAGTTCCAGAAAATTGGACAGAGGCGTGGGATTCTCCAGGGGATGACTGGCGTTGGCGTTGAAAAAGCCGCCGCCGTTGGTGCCGAGCTGCTTGATCGCCACCTGGCTTGCCACCGGGCCTCGCGCAATGACCTGTTCGCTGATCACGGTGCCGTTTTCATCTTGAATCGGTTCCAGGAGCCGGACCTTTGCCGGTCCCTGAAAGGTCTGGACGACGCCTTGGGAAACGAGCAGAAGCGCCAGAACAAGGGAAAGAGGCAGAAGGACGTAGAGGATCGAACGGGTAAGGTCGACCCAAACGTTCCCGATGGTGCCAGAAAGGGTGCGTTTAAGTCCCCGGATCAGGGCCACCAGGACCGCCAGGCCCGAGGCGGCGGAGGTGAAGTTTTGGACCGCCAGGCCCGCCATCTGCGTGAGGGTACTCATCGTCATTTCTCCACCGTAGGCCTGCCAGTTCGTGTTGGTCACGAAACTGACTGCAGTGTTGAAGGCCAGCACAGGTGGGACGGCCGGGAAACCGCTCGGATTGAGGGGAAGGAGACCCTGGAGGCGCTGGAGGAAAAAAAGAACGGCGAACCCCACCAGATTGAAGAGGAGCAGGCCTCGGGCATAGCCCTTCCAGGTCATCTCCGCCCCAGGTTCGATTCGGCAAAAGTGGTAGATCAGACGCTCCAGGGGGGCCATGAGTCTGGTCAGGAAGACGGACTCTCCCCTGTAGAGGCGAGCCATGTAATTCCCTAGGGGAATGGTCAGGAGCCCCAGGACCGCAAAATAGAGAAGGATCTGAAGCAACGCTTGGGTGTTCATGAGAAAAGCTCCGGCTTCAGCAGGGCGGTCAGTAGATAGAAAGCAAGCCCCACTGCAATGATCAATCCGATACAGTAGTAAAGGGTCATTTCAAGGACCTCCGGTAGAGTCGGCTTCAGTATAGGCGATGAAACATCAGGATGCTGCTAAAAAGGGATCTGAGGCTGTAAAAAAAGTGTCAAGAATTCGCTATGGGTTGGATAGTCATGCAATCTTGACAAGATCTGGTTTGCCCCGAAAAGGATCGGACCTTCCTGGCTGGGAACTCATCCAGGGGGATGAAAAAGTAAAGCATTTTTCCGAGACGTTTTACCGGCGCCAGCCTATGTCAGGGATGACACATATTCCTTGACACCGTATGTTTCCATCGGATACAGGAGGACCCAGAAAGGATGTGCGATGCATGAACGCTGAAGACGAGACCCTCCGGATCCTGAATGGGATCATCGACCGCGAGATCGAACGGCACCCCCACAACCGTGCCCTGATCGAGGCCTTCCGCCCCGTGTTGATCGCGAGGAAACGCCTCCTGGGGCGCGTGAAAGCGGGGGAGGGCGAGACCTTCGCTTGGGATGAGACCCGGTTCCGGGGCGGCGTCCCGCTCGGTGCCCAGCGGCCGCTGTTCCGGGAGGACGACCCCTGGGAGGAGATCTCCCTGGCCATGATTGCGGCGCTGGCAGAGGGTTTCCCGGATCTCGCCGCCGATCTGGGCCGACTGAAGGATGCCCTGCGCGAGAAGAAACTCGACGTTTACGACTACTTCAGGGTCGGGCGGGAGGAGGGAAAGGCCCTCGTTGCGGCCTGGTGCGCGTCCCACGCGCTTTCCGCCGGGGCCCTCGGCCTGCTCCTCAGTCAGATCTCCCGGGTGGTTCTGGAGAAACGGGCCGCCGGCCTCGCGGAATGGCTGGCGAAGGCGGCCTGGGAGAAGGGCTATTGTCCCTGCTGCGGGGCCTTTCCGTCCCTGTCCGTGATCAAGGAAAAGCTCGGGGAACGCCTCCTCCATTGTTCCGGCTGCGGCCACGACTGGCGGTTCAGCCGCGTGACCTGCCCCGCCTGCGGCCTCGAGGGGCAGAAGGGGATGAACTTCTTCTACATCGAGGGCCAGGTGCAGGAATCCGCCTTCACCTGCGACCAGTGCCGGCGCTACCTGATCACCCTGAGCCGGATGAGCGATCTCAACGATCGCGATCTGGACGTCTCGGCCCTCGGGCTCGTCCACCTCGACTGCATCCTTCAGGAAAAGCAATTCGCCCCCATGACCGTCACGGACTGGAACGTTTTCTAATCCTCCTCCGGCCATCTGGCCCTGTTGAAAAACGCCCGGGGGGCGCCTCCGCGTGTTCAGCGCTGTGGCCGGCGGCGGCGCGTCCTTTTCGAATCCGGCCCAACGGGAACAGGACGCCCCGTGCGGCAGGCGCGGCATATGCTTTACTTAACACAACCCTCCGTTATTTTGCGCCATCCCCCCTTTTTTGCTTGACGGTCGATGAAAAAAAACGTAGTTATGCCTCTGCTGACATAGGTCATGACTGACATATTTGCAAGGAGGCATCTATGGAATTGACGAGGAGGGGGTTTCTGAACCTGTCCGGCGCCGTGGGATCGGGCGTTGCCTTGTCCTCCCTGGGCATCAACCTGAGGCCGACCCGGGCGTATGCGGACGAGCTCAACAAGATGAACCGGGTCAAGGCGGCGAAGCAGGTCACGACGATCTGCTGCTACTGCTCCGTCGGTTGCGGGCTGGTTTGCAGTGTGGATAAACTGACAGGGAAAATTTTCAACATCGAAGGCGACGCCGACCATCCCATCAACGAGGGGTCCCTGTGCGCCAAGGGCGCCGGGTTCTTCGATCTGACAGAGGCCAACAAGCACCGCCTGCGCAAGGTCCTCTACCGCAAGCCGTACGGAACCGAGTGGGAGGAAAAAGACTGGGACTTCGCGCTTTCCCGCATCGCCCGTCTGGTCAAGGACACGCGTGACAAGGGTTTTGTCGAGAGAAATGCCAAGGGTGAGCTGGTTAACCGTTGCGAGTCGATCGGTCACTACGGCAGTTCCAACATCGATAACGAGGAATGCTGGCTTGTCAGCGTCAAGTCCAGGGCGCTCGGTCTGGTTTATATCGATCATCAGGCCCGGGTCTGACACAGTCCCTCTGTAGCGGCTCTGGGAGAGTCGTTCGGACGCGGTTCCATGACGAACCACTATTGTGATCTGAAGAATGCAGACGTCGTCCTGATCATGGGCAGCAACGCGGCGGAGCATCACCCCATTGCTTTCAAGTGGATTCTGAGGGCAAAGGAGCATGGCGCCACCATCATTCACGTCGATCCCCGTTATACGCGAACGTCCGCCCGTTGCGACTTCCACGTTCCGCTTCGTTCCGGAACGGACATCGCCTTCCTGGGCGGGATGATTTCCTACATCATCGAGAACGACAAATACTTCAAAGACTACGTTCTCAACTACACGAACGCGTCGTTCATCGTGAACAGCGGGTTCCATTTCGAGGACGGCCTCTTCTCCGGTTACGACGCCAAGAAGAGAAAGTACGACAAATCCACCTGGGTTTTTGACCAGGACGGCCGGGGCGTTCCCCAACGGGACATGACGCTCAGCCAACCGCGCAGCGTCTTCCAGTTGTTGAAAAAGCACTATTCCCGCTACACGCTGGACAAGGTGTCCAGCATCACCGGAGTGTCGAAGGAAAACCTCCTCAAGGTTTATGAGATCTACGCCTCCACCGGCGTGGCCGACAAGGCGGGAACGGAGTGCTACGCCCTGGGCTGGACCCACCATACCACCGGAAGCCAGAACATCCGCACCATGTCCATCATCCAATTGCTTCTGGGCAACATGGGCATCGCGGGCGGCGGCATCAACGCGCTGCGCGGCGAACCCAACGTTCAGGGGTCAACGGACCATTGCATCCTGTACGGCAATCTGCCCGGTTATCTTAAGATGCTTTCCGCGTCGCTGGATACGCTGGAAAAATATCTGCACAAATACACGCCGCAATCGAAAGACCCCCAGTCGGCCAACTACTATTCGAATTACCCAAAGTTTTTTGTCAGTTTCCTGAAATCGCTGTGGGAGGACAAGGCAACGAAGGAAAATCAATTCGGCTACGCCTGGCTCCCCAAGATGGACGACGGGAAGGCCTATTCCACGATGCATCTGTTCGATGCGATGTATGCGGGCAAGGTCAAGGGATTCTTCGCCATCGGCGCGGATCCGGCCGTCAGCACCCCGAATTCCAACAAGGTCCGCAAGGCGCTTCAGAATCTGGACTGGCTGGTCGGCGAGAATATTTTCAACAACGAAACCTACGAATTCTGGAGAGGACCCGGCGTCGATCCCACCAAGAACAAGACGGAATGTTTCCTTCTACCCGCCGCCGCCTCGATGGAGAAGGAAGGCTCGCAGAGCAACTCCGGCCGCTGGGTGCAGTGGAAATACAAGGCCGCCGAGGCCCCCGGCGACGCGCTTCCCGTGGGCGAAATTGAAATCAAGATCATGGCGGCCGTCAAGAAGCTGTATGAAAAGGAAGGCGGTCCCAACGCCGAAGCGATCGTCAATCTCAAGTGGGATTATCTGGACGGCAAGGGGCACATGGACGTGATCAAGGTGGCCAAACGGATCAACGGCGTCTTCCTGGAAGACACGGTGATCGAAGACAAGGCCAAGGGAACGAAAACCGAATTCAAGAAGGGTGAACTGGTGCCGGGGTTCGGCAACCTTCAGGCCGACGGCAAGACGGCGTGCGGCAACTGGTGCATCTCCGGAAGCTACACGGCGGACGGCATCAACAAGATGGCGTCCCGGGGCAAGGAAGACCCGACGGGTCTCGGCCTCTTCCCCAACTGGGCCTTTGCCTGGCCGGTCAACCGGCGCATCCTCTACAACCGCGCCTCCTGCGATGTGAACGGCAGGGCCTACAATCCCAAACGCAAACTTCTGCAATGGACGGGCGACAAATGGGTGGGCGACGTGCCGGACGGCCCCTGGCCGCCTCAGGCGGACAGGGCGAAAGGAAAATATCCGTTCATTATGCAAAAGGACGGCCTGGGCGCCTTGTTCGGACCCGGCATGGCGGAAGGTCCCTTCCCGGAGCATTACGAACCGCTGGAAGGGCCGCTGGCGAAAAACCCCTTGTCTTCACAGCTGATCAATCCGGCCGCGGAGATCTTCAAGAGCGACATGGACAAGGTCGCCAACGCCAGCGAGAAGTTTCCGTATGTCTGCACGACGTATTCCTGCACGGAGCACTGGTGCACCGGCGCCTTGACCCGTTGGCAGGCGTGGCTTCTGGAAATGCAGCCGGAACTCTACGTCGAGATCGGCGAGAAACTCGCCAGGGAAAAAGGCATCAAGAACGGCCAGCGCATCAAGGTTTCCTCCATCCGCGGCGAGGCGCCCTGCATCGCCATGGTCACCAAGCGTTTCAAGCCGTTCAGGGTTGAAGGAAAAGAGGTTCATCAGGTCGGCATGCCCTTCAATTACGGCTGGCTCTTCCCCAAGGACAGCACCAGCGACAGCACGAACATGTTAACCCCAACCGTCGGCGACGCGAACACCTTCTGCCCCGAGTACAAGGCGTTCATGGTCAACGTGGAAAAGTTGTAGGAGGGAGGCGACGATGAAAGGACCTGAACTCGTAAAATTGATCGACACCACCCTGTGTACCGCCTGCCGGGGCTGCCAGGTGGCCTGCAAGCAGTGGAATGAACTGCCCGGCCTGAAAACCCGGCAGCTCGGCACCTACCAGAATCCGCCGGATTTGCAGTGGAACACATGGACCCTGATCCGGTTCCAGGAATATGAAGACAAGGACGGAAATTTCGAATGGCTGTTCCGCAAGGACGGCTGCATGCACTGCACCGACGCCGCCTGCGTCAAGGTCTGCCCCTCGGGCGCCCTCTTCCACACGGAGTACGGCACGGTGGGCCTCGCCAAGGAGAAGTGCATCGGCTGCAAGGAGTGCATCGCCGCCTGTCCGTTCGACATCCCCCGGTATGACGGGGCAACGGACAAGGTCTACAAGTGCGATCTCTGCCTGACCCGCCTGCGGGCCGATCAGCAGCCGGCCTGCGTCAAGTCCTGCCCGACGGGGGCGCTCACGATCGGCGCGAAGGACGCGATGATCCGGAAGGCCTATGCCCGCGCCAAGGCCCTGGGCGGGGACGCCAGCGTTTACGGGGACAAGTTCGTGGACGGGACGCACGTGATCTATGTCTTGGGCCAGAAGCCGGAGGTCTACGACGAACTTCCGAAGCATCCGAGCGTTCCGGCGGCGATCATCGTCTGGAAGGATTTCCTGAAGCCGTTGAGCCTGCTGGCGGCGGGCGGGGTCCTGGCGGGGTCGTTCCTGCACTACATCATCCACGGGCCGAAAACCCCCGATGACGACGTCAATACCAAGGAAGGGGGTGCATAGCCATGAA
>Ga0209606_1000159_pt1:0-17500 | contig 114179 bp, 91 predicted proteins | sample AD_UKC057_MetaG_FD_184412 | JGI IMG/M metagenome (GOLD analysis project Ga0209606, IMG submission 184412) | Active sludge microbial communities of municipal wastewater-treating anaerobic digesters from USA - AD_UKC057_MetaG (SPAdes) (version 2) | ecosystem: Engineered > Bioreactor >...
CGGGAGCAATCACCCACGAGATTATATCTCGTGTCTCGGTGGCGCTAAAAGGAGCGCTCTTCTCATCACATCAAACCGATCGATTACGATCACGATTACGAGCACGATTACGATTACGAGCACGAAATCCGAAGTCCGAAGTTCGAGTCATTCACCACGAAGTCACGAAGGACACAAAGAATGTTGAGGGTTATGGGTTGAGGGTTGGGAACGAAACCCGAACCCCGAGACCCGAGCCCCGAACCTCGATTACGAGCACGATGACAAAATGCGCGCGCGATTGTTGTAAAATAGGGACAAATCGACAGAAAGGACATCGCCATGCAACGGATCCCTCCCGTGCCCTACCAGGTGGTTGCCATCGCCCCCTTCGCGCCCTCCGCCGCGCCGAGACTGAGCCGGCCCTACGCCACCGACGAGCTCGACACCGCCCTGAACGACCTCGGCGCTGTGTTCGCCGTGCCCGTACCCAGAGAGCTTTTCCCAGCCGCCCGCGTCGAGGTGCCCGTCCGCCAACTGCGTGACTTCCGGCCCGACCAGATCGCCCGTAACGTGCCGGAGCTGACCGCCTACCGGGAGGCCGCCCAGTACATCCGGAAGGCGCTGGCCCGGCGCGCCGATCCCCAGGACGTGTACGCCGAGGCCACCGGCCGCTGGCCCGCCCTGCCCATTCCCCCACCGCCGCCCACCGGCGAAGCGGCGGTCGCCCGCGCCCGAAGCGCGGCCATTGACGACATCTTCTCCATGGTTGCCCTCCCCGGGACCGACGCCGCGCCGGTCGCGCCGTCATCGGCGGACCATCACGCCTCCACCTGGCCCGACCAGCTGGACGTGCTGCTCGGCCGCATCCTGTCCGCCGTGTTCGCCGACGCCGGTTTCCGGGCGGCCGAGGCCGCCTGGCGCGGGCTGGCCACGCTCACCCGCCAAGGTCCGTTCCCGCTGGGCGACGGCCTTCGCTTCCGGATCGTGCCGGCCGCCGCCGACACGCTGGCCGACGCGCTGGACCTGCTGGTCCGCGAGTTGGCCGCGGCGCCGCCCAACCTGATCCTGGTGGCGCTCCCCTTCGACAGCTCGCCCCGCAGCCTGGAGATGCTGGAGCGGGCGGCCGGCTGCGCCGACGCTCTCCAGGCGCCGCTCGTCGTGGAACTGGCTCCGGCCTTCTTCCACCTGCCAAGCTGGCCCGAGATCACCCGGCTCCCCCACCTGCCCAATTACCTGGAGGACGCGGCGTTTGCCAAGTGGCGGCGCCTGGCGGAACAGCCCGGCGGCGCCTGGCTGGCGGCCACCTGCAATCCGTTCGCCGGCCGGGAGCCCCACCGGTCCGAGCTGGGCCACGGGATCGCCGCCTGCGACGAGACGGAACCGCTCTGGCTGAGCCCCGCCTGGGCCGCCGGCGCCCTGGCCGCCCAGAGCGTGGCCCGCTTCGGCTGGCCCACGCACCTGGCCGAGTGGCGCCAGATCGCCCTGCACGGACTGCCCGGCATCGACACCGGAGACCGCCCCACCCCCACCGCCGCCGTGTTCCCCCGCGAGCGGCTGCAGCAATTCAAGGCGGCGGGCATCTCACCGCTGGCGGTGGAGCCGGGCCGGATCGAGGCGTTCCTGCCCCACGCCGTCACCGTGAGCGGCCAGCGGCTGGAACCCGTGCTCTACCTGAACCGCGTGGTGGCGTTCCTGATCCAGCTCCACGAAGCCGCCGGCACGCTGCCGCCGGGGGCGGTCGCGGACGAGGTGGCCGGCGCGCTGGCCCTGCTGTTCGCCGCCGCCGGCGGGGGCGCCCCGGCGGAGCTGTCGGTGAAGGCCGCCGCAGCCGCTCCGGACGAGAGCATCCCACTGTACATCCGGCTGGCGCCGCCCCCCGGCGTGCTGCCGTCACCGGAACCGCTGGAGTTCACCTTCACATGGTAAGGCGACGCGCGCCCGCCGGCCGCCGGCAGAATACAGATGCATTTGCAGACAGCGTTCGGTTTGCCACGGTCCCCTGCCCGGTTTCGCCGGCAACCACCCCATGAAAAATCCTTACAGTTGGCCGTCTCATTGAACAACTCACAGAAAGGAGGCATTCATGAACCCGCGCAACTTGACGATGCTGCTTTTAGCTGTCGGCCTGGCCGTCGCGATGGGCGCGCCCGCAAGCGCCTACAGCAGCACCTACATCATCCCCCACGTGGTGGACGGCGGCTACATCTACGGGACCGAGATCTGGATCCACAACGTGCAGAGCACACCCAATGATGTGGTCATCTCATTCTTTGATGACAATGGGTATACGTGGGACATCGACCTCCGCAGCCGCGAGGGCCTGGGCGGCCACCAGTCTGTCTTTTCGTTCGTCCTCCAGCCGTACCAATCCGTCTTCTTTTTCACCGGCTGCGTCGATCCGTTGAAAGTGGGCTGGGCCCGGATCCTCTCCTTTCAGCCCGTCAACGTCTCCGCCAGCTTCACGTTTTACGACTTCAATCCCGATCCGCCGAAGTCGGTCTGGACCGCCGGGATTCTCCCCTCCCCGGTGGCCACCCAGTTTACATTCGCCGCCAACGTGTCGCCGGTGGAAGATGTTACCGAAGCCACGAAAGTGGACATGGGCTTCGCCATCGTCAATCCGGGAGACGAAGACGCCCACATCACCGCCACCCTGATCCCGGCGGCCGGCGGCGCCGCGGTGAGCACCCAGACCATCGAGGTGCCGGCCGGGTGCCACTACTCGCGATTCCTGTCGGATCTGTTCAACGATGTGACCTGGGGCACCCGCTGGCACGGCATCGTCCGCCTGTCCAGCAACGTGAACGTCGCGGTGACGGCGCTCAAGCACGTCTGGAACGACAACACCGACGTCTACAGCGCCCTGGCGGTCCAGCCCGACTCCACTCTCCGCTGCAACATCCTCTACGACCGGGAGGACAACGACAGCTTCGCCGACGCCCAGGGCTACCCGGACCGCTGGCCCGTCGAGATCGTCGGCACGGTGAATTCGCCCGCCGACGGGACCGATTCCGATTATTTTTCCTTCTACCTGGATTCGGGCCAGACCATCTACGCGTTCCTGCTCGCGGACATCATCGGTTCACCCCTGGACAGCATCATCACCTTCTACGATCCGGGCCAGGTGGTGGTGGGCGGCGCCAACACATCCATTACCGGGTTGCTGGATCCGATCTATTGGTACACGGCGACGACTTCAGGTATTCATTACATCGTCGTGACCAGCACCGGCGGCACCCACGGCCGGGAGTCGTTCTACCGGATGTTCGTCGAGGCGAAGTGGTGATCCGCCGTCCGCGCCCGGGGTTCCACTGATCGCGCCATCCATCCCGGGATGCCCGGCCGCCGGGCATCCCGGTCTTCTTTTCAGCAAGGCGTTCCATCCTTGCCGGTGATGCGTCTTCATTCCGGACACCTTCGCGGGTTGTCGGCGTCGTGACCGCACACCCTCACTTCATCCCTGCGTTCCGCCGCACGACCGGGTTCGGCCGCCTGTTTTCTGCAGGTGATGCTCAATTCGAGTGATGCGGAATTGGTATAATAGTCTGAGCATCACGCAGTCCAACGGCTGAACCACCAGCCTTGAAGGAGGCGATCATGAGGATGTGCGTCCTGATTCGTCTGATCCTGATCGGCGGCCTGGCTGCCGCCTTGGGTGTCGCCGCCGGCGCCCAGAATTCCGTCTACTACTTTCCCCACGTCGTCGATGGCGGTTTCATCTTTGGCAGCGAGTTCTGGTTCAACAATGTCCAGGCCACGCCCACCACCATCACCCTGAGTTTTTACGACGAGTCCGGCGCCCCCTGGACCGTCGACCTGCGCAGCTTCGACGGGGGCACCGGCTTCAACAGCACCTTCACCTTCACGTTGCAACCGTACAGCACCCGGTTTTACTTCACCGGGTGCGTCGATCCGCTGAAAGTGGGCTGGGCCAAGGCGGTGGCGTCGCAGCCCATCAACACGTCCGCCAGCTTCTCGTTCTACGACTTCGGTCCCGACCCGGCCGAGGTCATCTGGTCGGCCGGCGTGCTGCCGTCGCCGGTGGCCACCCAGTTCGCCTTCGCCGCCAATGTGTCGCCGGTGGAGGATGTCATCGATAGCACGAGAGTCGACATGGGCTTCGCCATCGTCAATCCGAGCCTCACGGACGTCGAGGACGCCGACGCCACCATCACCGCCGAACTGATCCCGACCGCCGGCGGCGCGCCGGTGAGCACCAAAACCATCACGGTCAAGGTGGGCGACCACTACTCGCGGTTCCTGTCGGAGCTGTTCAATGACGTGGCGTGGGGCACCCGGTTCCACGGCATCGTCCGGCTCAGCAGCAACGTGAACATCTCGGTGCTGGCGCTCAAGCACATCTGGAACGACCGCAGCGACGTGTACAGCACCGTGGCGGTGCAGCCCGAATCCGCTTTCCGGTACAACACCTTCTACGACCTGGAGTACAACAACTCCCTGGCGGAGGCGCAACCCATCTTCCCACCGGTGGAAATCATCGGCACCCTGAATTCGGCCGTGGACGGGCCCGACCTCGACTTCTTCTCCCTCTACCTGTCGGCCGGCGAGACCCTCTACGTCTCGTTTCTGGCGAACGCCCTCGGCTCCCCGCTCTCCACCGCGATGTTGCTGTACGACCCGGTCAATACCGTCGTGCTCATGACCGACGACTTCGGCCTGCTGGATCCGCGCTTCGAGTACACGGCCACGACCTCGGGCACGCACCGCCTCGAGTGCGCCAGCGCCGACGCCACATACAGCCGCGAATCGTTCTACCGGATGTTCGTCGAAGTCCGCTGAGCCGCCGGCCGCATCCGGCGTCCGACTGATTGTGCCACCCCTTCCGGGATGCCCGGCCGCGGGCATCCCGGTCGTCCATCCAAAGCACTGCCTGCGGCGACCGGTCCGTCCCGATTACTTGGTGCCCCCCGATATTCGGCCACAATTTGGCAGATCGTTATTCGGCTCATCGCACCCAATGTATCGACGGCACCATCGCCCAGGCCGGTTCACCGGCCTTGGATGAGACTAGCCCATCGCTTCAGCGGCGGGGAAGCATTCGGTTTTTATTGAATCGGCAGCCCCCTTCAGGGGGCTTGAATCGTCCTGCCACCATTCAACGGGGGCCAGGGAACCGCCAAGCCCGGCGAACCGGGCTGAACAAACGTTCAACCGGCGCTGCACCCATCCGTAAACGGACGGGTGACGAGGGGCACAAGCATCGCTGAGGCGGGGCTGGTGAAAGTGTGTGCCCGGACGCACGACCTCGGGCCCATACACCGCCACGCCGAGTTACTGCCCTGCGCATCATGGACAAGGCAACATTTTCCGCACGGTCTCGGGCTCACCCACCGCCAGACCGACCGCGATGACGCACTGTCCGGGTGTGTCGCCATCGGTCCGGCCCTTGATGAAAAATTTAACGAAATCCAGAGACTCCGGCCGTCTCACTCAGCAGCACAGAATGAGGAGGACAGCATGGACAAGCATGTTCCGATGTATCTGGGATTAGTTTGCTACCTGGTCATCGCGCTGGGTGCCGCCGTCGGCGCCCAGAATTCCGTGTATTATTTCCCCCATGTGGTGGACGGCGGCTTTATTTTCGGCAGCGAATTCTGGTTCAACAACGTCCAGGCGACACCCACCGAGGTCACGCTGAATTTTTATGACGAGGCTGGCGCTCCCTGGATCATCGATCTACGCGGCTCTGAGGGTAGCGGCGGTCACAAGAGCACTTTCACCTTCACCATCCAACCCTACAGCGTCAAGTTTTTCTTCTCCGGGGCCGTCGATCCGCTGAAAGTGGGCTGGGCCATGGCCGAGACCTCGCAACCGGTGAACGTCTCCGCCAGTTTTTCTTTCTATAACTTTGCAACCGATCCGGACACGGTGAAATGGTCAGCCGGCGTCCTGCCTTCCCCGGTGGCCACTCAGTTTGCCTTCGCCGCCAATGTGGCCCCGGTGGAAGACATCCTCGGCGACACCAAAGTGGACATGGGCTTCGCCGTCGTCAACCCCGGTGACGCCGACGCCGAGATCGTGGCCACGCTGATTCCGGCCACCGGCGGCGCCGCGGTGAGCACCCAAACCATCGAGGTGCCGGCCGGCGGTCACTATTCGCGCTTCCTGTCGGAACTGTTCAATGACGTGGTGTGGGGCGACAAATTTCACGGCACGGTGCGTCTGTCCAGCAACGTGAACATCTCGGTGCTGGCGCTCAAGCACGTCTTTAACGCCAACTGCGACCTGTACAGCACCGTGGCGGTCCAGCCCGAGTCCGTCTTCAGATCCAACATCATCTACGACATCGAGAATAACGACCGCACCGCTCCCCAGCACATCACCGCCCCCGTAGAGATTTACGGCACCTCGAACGAACCCTCCGACACAGCCGACGAGGACTTCTACGCCATCGATCTCGTCGCCGGCCAGACCGTTTACGTGGTCATGCTGACCGAGATGATCGGATCCCCTCTCGACGGGCTCATCGTCATCTACAACCCGTCCGGAACGCCGGTGAGCGGCGCACACCCGTTCCTGCAATACACGGCGCCGACCTCCGGAACCTATTTCATCAGCGGCAACAGCAACAGCGTCGGCTGGGGCCGGGACATGTTCTACCGGCTGCATGTCCTGGTGGAATGATCCGCCGGCGGGATCCAGCCACCGATCATCGCGTTGTCCCCCTCACCGGGATGCCCGATCCAGCGGGCATCCCGGTGCTCGTTTACCGGACGTTGTGTCGCGGCTCATTCGGCGGACGCCGCTCCTGGGGCGCAGGGCGCGGCCGGCCGATCCCGGCCGGCAAGCCACCCTTCCCAGATCCGCAGCCCCGCCACGCCCGCCACCACCAGCGTGCCGCCCGCCGCCTGCGCCAGGGTGAGCCGTTCGCCGAGCAGCGCATAGGCGATGGCCGCGGTGAAGGGCGGCTCCAGCGTGGCGATGAGGTTCACGATCCCCGACGGCAGGTAGGTCAGACTCACGTTGTACAGCCCGAAGCCGGCCACGGTGGGCCCGACGGCCAGCAGCACCAGCACCCCCCAGCCGGCCCAGGCGTCGCCGAGCGCAAACAGGTCGGCGGGCCGGGCCGCCCCGCCCGTCGCCGCCGCCCCAGGGGTCAGGTTGATCACCAGAAGAAACAGGGTGGCAAAACCGAATATGTAGAGCAGGGCGGTCCACGGATCGAGGCCCCGCCGCGACGACGCTCGGCCCATCAGGCTGTGGGCCGCATAGCCCAGGCCCGACAGGAGCCCGAGGAGGATGCCGCCCAGCTGCGCCCGCCACGCGGCGGGATCCGCCGCGCCCGACACCAGGGCGCAGCCGGCGAGCGCGGCGGCCACCGCCAGCAGCCGGGCCCAGTCGAGGCGCTCCCCCAGCAGCCGCCAGCCCAGCAGCACCGTGAATGCCGCCGAGGAGTACACCAGCACCGTGGCCACCGCCGCGCCGTTCGCGGCGACCGAGAGGGTCCAGAACGCGTTGAACGCCGCCAGCACCAGGCCCCAGCCGGCGAGAAAGGCGACATCGCCGCGGCCCACGCGGAGCCGGTGCGGGGCGGCCAGGGTCAGCGCCGGGGCGAGCGCGGCCACCACGAACAAATCCCGCCAGAACGCCAGCGCCAGCGGCGCCAGCGCATAGCTCAGGGTCAGATAGCGAATGAAGATAGCCGTGGTGGACAGGATGGCCGCGCTGGCGATCGCCAGGGGAAAGCCGCGGGCCAGATTGGAGCGCTCCGAATTCATGGGTGTCTCCGTCCGATGGTGAAAGCCGACTCCGGCGGATGATACGCGGAAGGAGGCGCGCCGTACAGATCCAATTTTCGGGTGTCCCGACCCATCCGGTCAGGTTTTCTGGCTGTAGTGGCGCTTGAGCCAATCGCACAGGCCGTCCAGGCCGGGGAAGAGCACGCGCTCGGTGACGTTGCTCTGGTCCAGCTTGTCACGGATCTCCCACTTGAGCGCCGCCGGGATGATGAGGCGGCGGAACAGCTCCGGATGGCGGTCCAGCCAGTCGTCGATCCGGCGCGACGGGTTGGGCATCACCGAGAAGAGGGCGAACTGGTTGACGATGCGCTCGTCGATGGACGGCGGCTCCAGGAATAGCAGGAACTCGCCGCCCGCGGACAGCGCGTCGAAGTCCTCCAACGACTGGATCAGGTGCTGGAACGAGCTCCCCTCATCCGCCTTGGCGTGGCCTTCGGCGTCGGCGGCTTTGGTGAGCTGGGAGAGCAGCTCCACGGTGAAGACGTCGGCGCCCTCTGCCCGGAGAGGCTCGCCCAGGGTCTGGGGCAGGCGCGCGTGCACCTGGTGCAGGTTCACCATCCAGACCACCCCGTCGATGTCGAACCGCTCGATGTTGGCGGTGGCGAAGTGGAGCGCGGCCGCCGGCGAGTAGGTCCAGTCCAGGAGCCGGGTGGGGAGGCCGTGGTGTTGGGCCACCGCCAGCAGGTGCCAGAACGAGGTGAAGTCGCCGAACAGCCCCTGGGCGTATTTGCGGAAGTTGCGCAGCAGGTGCCGCTCCATCTGCGCGTAGGGACCGCGGAGCCGGATCAGTGACGACTCCAGCGCGTAGCCGGCGTCGGACAGGCCGCGGAACACGTACGGCGAGCGGAACCGCCGGATGGCCGGATCCCACGACGCGAAGAACAGCTCGTCCTGGACCTGCGTCCAGGATGTGACCCGGATATCGTTGCTCATGGCGCGGCTCCTGTTCCCGCCGGGATCGGCGCGGGCCATCGGCGGATGCGATCGAACGTGGCTCGTGCCCTCCTATTTAATCACACCCCGCCCCCACCACTCCAGAGCGGAATCGTGAACAGTGCACGATGGTATTCATCGTGCTCGTAATCGTGCTCGTGATCGTAATCGTGATCGGAATTCGTAATCGGATCTGGGACCTGGGATCTTGACTCGAGGCTCGAGGCTCGAGGCTCGTTTCCATTCTGACATGCGTGCCGTTGATCGGGCGTTTGAACGTTCGCGGGTTCGAAACAGTTGATCGTTGATTGTTGATGGTTTATCGTTGAGCGTTCGGCACGCGCCCGGCCCGCAGGGCCGGACGGCATTAGCCAGGGGCGCAGCCCCTGGTGCGAGGCCCATCGTCGCAGGCGTCTGTTCTCCTCATCCCGAGCCCCATCAGGGCGACATCGGAGCGTTCGGGAAACCCGGCGTTTCAACGATAGCCCGATCGATCGGCGCCCCACGATTCACGCCACCTGCCTGTCGCCCCGCTGGGGCGACCACGCGACAAACCACCGCCCACCAGGGGCTGCGCCCCTGGCTAATCCGGTCCGGCCCTGGCGGGCCGGGATCGTGACGCGATGGCTGATTGATAGGAACCCGTCACCGACTTCGGACATCGGACTTCGGATGTCGTGCTCGTAATTCGTAATCGTAATCGTAATTCGTAATCGTGCTCGTAATCGTAATCGTGATCGAACCGTTATAAGGTTCGCAGGTTCGCGAGTTCCAGGTTCACAAGTTCGCAATCAGTTAATGGTTGATGGTTGATCGTTCATTCTGTTCGTCTACCGTCTCTCGTCTCCCGTCTCCCGATTCATCGACTCACCGATTCACCGCTGCCCCTCAGACATCCAGCCAGTCGAACCGGTCCTTGGTGATCTCGGCCCTGACGGCGCCGGTGTGGGCGATGCCGGCCGGTTCGAACAGGAGCAGCTTCACGTGACCGCGGGGCACCACGCGGTGCTCCACACCCCGCGGCACGACGGTGAACTCGCCGGCCCGCAGGGTCACCGCCGCATTCCGCTCGAGGACGTCCAGGACACCGTCGAGCACCAGAAACAGCTCGTCCTCGCCGTCGTGGATGTGCCATGGGACCTTGTCACCTTCAAGCCGGACCACTTTCACATGCTGGCCGTTGAGCTCGGCCACAATCTTAGGCGAGAACGTGTCTACGAATTTGCTCAAGCATGTGTCCAAATTGATCACTCGGAGCATGGCGGTCACCTCGACGGTCGGATTGGATGATTGAGCGCGGTGCGGAGCGCCGTCGCCACGTCCGCCGGGACCGGCGCGCCGGCGGGGAGCGCCCGGCCGGGGACGCAGGCGGCACGGGCCCATCCGAACAGCGCCGGGCCGTCCACCGCGTCGGCCGGGCCGGCGTCGGTGGCCGCGCGAAACGCCTCGAGCAGCCAGGCGGTGCGGGGGAAGAGGTGGAAGTGGAGCCGGCGGTCCACCTCGCAGAACGACAGGACGTACACCCGTTCGGCCCCCGTCGCCGCCTCGATGGCGGCCGACGCCCGCGCCAGCGCCTCGCCCAGCGCGCGGGCCATCGCCGGTTCGAGGCCGGCGAGGTGGGTGGCTCCGCCCGTCACCCGCAGGATCAGGTAGCCCGGCACCGTGCAGAAGTCCGCCGCCTCCAGGGTGAAGCGGTCGTCCGAATACAAGCACCGCGAGTTCGCATCATCTGTCGCCATCCCACGTCTCCAATCATGCAGATTGCAGAATTCCGGCCGCCGGCTAACCCTGGACGGCGCCGATGAGCACCATCGCCCCGCCCGTGGCGAAGCTGGGGATGTCGGCGATGGCGGCCAGCGCCTCCGGCGAGCCGAGACTGGCCTGCAGCCGCGCCTCGGACTCGAAATACAGCTCCACCATCCGGTAGTAGGCAGGGCGGCTGCCGTCGGGCCCCGCGAGGAACCGGGTGAACTCCTTCCGCGCAACGCCCGGAATCCGGGCGGCAATGGGGATGTGCGTGCGGGTGTAGTAGTCTTCGAAGGCCGCCGCGTCGGTGGGATGGCCGTACAGGACCGTGACTTTCATCATACCGTCCTCCTGACATGAGAGTCTTCACTTGCCATCTTGCTGCCATTGGGAGGCAACTGGTCATCGGATGCGCCGGTCCGCTGAAGAGACTCGTGATTTCAAGTCATCGGGCACCGATTGGTTATGAAAAATGACACACCTGAAGCGATTTGACAAGGCTGTGTTAGCGTTCGATAATAAGCGCATTCACCATTCTCGGCAGACGGAATGCGTTCTCTCGCGAGGAGGAAACCATGTATCGGTCACGGTCAAATTTCCTGGCCGTCATGCTGGGGCTCTCTTTGACCGTTTCGATGCTCCTGGCGGCGGACCTGAGAAAGGTGGAGAAACTGGCGCACGAGTGCGCGTCAGGCAAGGAAAAATCGTGTCGCGAGCTAGTCCAGATCGCTCGGATGGATGAGAATAACGAGATCCGAGAGGCTGCGATCAAGAAGCTCACCGATCAGGCGGTGCTCGCCGAGATCGCCGGCGCGGACGTCGACACGATACCTGACCTGGGCATGGCGGCCATGGCGCGGCTCTCCGATCAGAACCTGCTGGCCGCGGTGGCGCAAACCGCCAAGAGAAGCGACGTGCGAGAGGCTGCCGTTGAGAAGTTGAGTGATCAGGCCATCCTCGCCCGAATTGTACAAACGGATCAGAACAGACGCGTGCGGCGCGCCGCCGTGGCCAGGCTCATCGACGAGCCTCGCCTCGCCCAAGTCGCCCAAACCGACAAGGACATCGAGGTGCGCACCGCCGCCGTGGCGAAACTCACCGACCCAGCGCTCCTCGCCCAATTTGCTCAAACCGGTGAGGACATCCACCTGCGCCGGACCGCCGTGAGGAAGCTCACCGACCAATCCCTGTTAGCCAAACTTGTTGAGACGGAGGACGACCTTTCGATTCGTGCGGCGGCCATCGCCAATTTGGAAAACCAACACCCGCGGGTGCAGCAATTGGCTGGCGACCTTAATGTTGCAACGGACTCATGGGTACCCTCTTTGTGCCGCCTGAAAATGGCGACCCTCGAACCGCCCATTCGCTTGCGATTTCCGGACATACGAGTCCGATGTGACGTCTCCGACCTCAGCAAGGGTTATGGCATCACGAGAGACAGGGCCACTTATTCAGTTGGAGGCGAGGACGTGTCTATCACGTTTTATCAAGATGGCGCGTCATTATCGTCCGCCTCATGGACGACAGATTTTCCTGATTCAATACACCCCGAAACTTACCGTCTGACTGCCAAAGTCAGCGGCACAGAATTCTTGGACCAGTTTATTCGCAAATGCCAATTCACCCAAATGGACTTGCAAGTGTTGTCTGGTTCGAAAATAATCGAGGTTCGAAAAGCCGCAGTGTTGAATTTGACGAACAAGACCCTCGTCGCCGAGAAGGCCCATCAGGCCCTGCTCGCCGAAACGGCCCAATCCGATGCGTCATTCAACATGCGCCGGACCGCCGTGTCGATGCTCACCGATCAGGCAGCCCTCGCCCAAATCGCCAAAACAAAAGGAGCCTTTGAGGTTCGCCGTATCGCAGTGGTGAATCTCTCGGATCAAACTGTCCTCGCCCAAATCGCCCAAACCGACGAGGACAGCGACATGCGTTTTCATGCGGTGACGAGACTCACCGATCAGACTGCTCTCGCCCAAATCGCCCAAACCGACAAAGATTTGACCGTGCGCAAAACCGCTGTGGAAAAACTAACCAATCAGGCCATCCTTGGCCAAATCGTTCAAACCGAAAAGGAATGGGAAGTGCGCCGAGCGGCTGTGGCAAAGTTGACCGATCAAACGATCCTCGCCGTAATTTCCCAAAGCCACAAGGATTTTAACATACGCCGCTACGCTGTCGCGAGACTCACTGATCAGGCCATCCTGGCCCAAATCGCCCAAACCGACGAGGACAGCGGCGTGCGTTTTCATGCGGTGACGAGACTAACTGATCGGGCCTTGCTCGCTGAAATCGCCAAGACGGACAAGAATTGGGACGTGCGCCAAGCCGCTACGGAGCGGTTGAAGGAGTTGCAGGGAAGTTAGGCGCATCCCGCCTCGCGGCAGGACTATCTACTTATAGCTCGAGGCCTTCGGCGAACCGCCTGGCGGGGATTCGATCCCCGTCACAACCCCGCCAGGAACTCCCGGATCACGGCCCAGAAACCGGCCGGGTTGTCGGCGTACATGGCGTGGCCGGCCCGGGGGATGAATGCCACCGGCCCCAGGCGCCGGGCGAGCGCCTCCGAGGTGAACCGGCCGCGGTTGCGCTCGCCGAAGACGAAGAGCCGGGGCGCGTCCACCGCCTCCACCAGCGGCACCGTCACCTCGGCCCGCGACATGGCCACCAGACTGGCGCTGCAGGCGTGGAGCGTGTCGGGTCCGGCGCGCCGCAGTGTGCGCAGGTACCCGGCCATCCCGCGCTGGGCCGCCAGCTCCGCCAGCAGCGCGTCCCAGCCGCGGGCCAGAAAATCCTCCCGGCTTTGGGCGGCGACGCGCGCCGAGAGAAACGCGTCGCCCGCGTCGAGGTTCCCCTCGGCCAGGACCAGCCCGGCCACCCGGACGGCGCCCGTCTCGCGCAGCTGCCGGGCCAGCGCCAGGGCCACCGCGCCGCCCATGGAGTGGCCGACGAGGACGATCTCCCGGATGCCCTCGGCGTCCAGCACGCCGGCCAGCACGGCGGCCAATCCCGTCATGGTCAGTCCGGCCTTGTCAGCCGGACGACCCGACTCGCCGTGGCCGGGCAGGTCGGGGACCACCCAGCCGGCGAAATCCGTCCGGCGGCGGGCGTGGTGGACGGCGAACCAGCTCTTGTCCACGCCCAGGCCGTGGATGAACAGCGCCTCCCGCCGCCCCGGCGCCGCCGCGCGGAAGTAGCGGACGGAGCCGCCGGGCGCGGCGTAGATTTTCGTCAACAGGTCGGCATTGCGCGCCATCGGGGCCCCTGGGTCTGGATCAGGATGAGAGTACCCATTCAACACCAATCAATTCACAAATTATACGCTGCCTCACGCGAGATGGCCTGATTTGAGTTGAAAGATGAAGGCGCTATGTCCTACCCGGCTGATTTTGCTGTGGACCCGGCCGCGTCAGCGGCCGCGGCATGTAGCCCGGGCCGACAGGCCCGGGTGCGCAACGGATTGGGGATGTGTCCAAGCCGCACAGCGGCGACAGAAAAAATGAGACGCGGATTGTGATTTTGTGAATCACCGGCTTTCCCCATCTGCCATCTACAATGTTGGACAGCCATTGTTCGAGGCAATTATTGGGTGTCCCCTCCTCAGCTGGGGACCGTCATGGATTGGCGTAGAATTTGGATGTCCCATTTTTCAGGATGTCCCATTTTTCAAATCAGGACAGCCATCAATTAGAGTTGATGATGAGTATTTTGATGGATCGCGGCCATATCATTACCCGATCACCGATCAGCCATCAATGGGCCTGCCCAAAGCCAGAGAAGGGAGGACGCTGTTCGGCAAAGCTACCGCCGCGGGCGATGGAATGGTGTCGCGGTCCCCGTGGACCTTGCGAAGAGGGCTTTCCCGCCGCTCGCTCCCGCTCGCGGTACCTCCGTCATGCCCGCCGCTCGATGATGCCGATGAACTCAGGGCTTAAGGTTCGGAGCTCGAGGTTCGTTGCCGCCATGCGGAGGCAGATCGGGACAACCATTGATCCGGGACTAAAATGAGGCTCCCAATCGTCTTTTCCTTTCCCGTCGCTCCTGCGGAGCTTGGAGTCACCAACTACCCGGCTGCCCCGGACCTGTCGGTCCGGGCTACATTCCGCCGCCGCCGCGGGCGGCGGGATCTCGGCCAACCCGCCGAGCGAGCCGGCGCCGGTGTCGTCGAAACCGCGGTGGACAGGAACTGGATTCCACTCAGCGAGGGAGGGCTGTCGTACGATTCGAGCATAATTCACTCAATTCTAATCATCGCAAATCGTCGGAACGCTCCAGAATCCAGAGCGGTGTCCAGCCACCGCACTCCAGGGTGCTGCGCACTATCCAAAGTGCGTTCGATGAACGCGCGTCGGCGGCATACGATGTCACAGACGGCAGGAGGTGGCATGGCCCGCGTTCGTCGAACGGGGCGTCCAAAAGAAAAAGCCCGGACACGAGGTCCGGGCTTTGAAAAATAATGCTCGGCAGCGACCTACTTTCCCACTGTTAAAACAGCAGTATCATCGGCGCGGGTGGGCTTAACTGCCGAGTTCGGGATGGGATCGGGTGTCTCCCCACCGCTATAGCCACCGAACAAATCTATGATGGCGAAAAAGACAATGAGAGATGATGGGTAAATAAAATATGGTCAAGCCACACGGACCGATTAGTACTGGTAAGCTCCACGTGTTGCCACGCTTCCACTCCCAGCCTATCAACCTGATGGTCTATCAGGGGCCTTTAGTGCCTTACGGCAGGGAAATCTTGTCTTGGGGTGGGCTTCACACTTAGATGCCTTCAGCGTTTATCCCATCCGAACCTAGCTACCCAGCCATGCCCCTGGCGGGACAACTGGTACACTAGAGGTTCGTCCATCCCGGTCCTTTCGTACTAAGGACAGCTCCCCTCAAATTTCCTACGCCCACAGCAGATAAGGACCGAACTGTCTCGCGACGTTCTAAACCCAGCTCACGTGCCGCTTTAATGGGCGAACAGCCCAACCCTTGGGACCTTCTCCAGCCCCAGGATGCGACGAGCCGACATCGAGGTGCCAAACCTTGCCGTCGATGTGGACTCTTGGGCAAGATCAGCCTGTTATCCCCGGCGTACCTTTTATCCGTTGAGCGATGGCCCTTCCACGCGGAACCACCGGATCACTAAGTCCTGGTTTCCCACCTGCTTGACTTGTCTGTCTCGCAGTCAAGCGTGCTTGTGCCTTTACACTCTACGGCTGATTTCCAAACAGCCTGAGCACACCTTAGAACGCCTCCGTTACAATTTGGGAGGCGACCGCCCCAGTCAAACTACCCGCCTGGCAATGTCCCTGGGCCGGATGACGACCCTAGGTTAGAATGTCAGAACGTTAAGGGTGGTATCTCACTGTTGGCTCCCTGCAGGCTGACGCCCACAGTTCAAAGCCTCCCACCTATGCTGCACATAACGCACCAAAATCCATTGCCAAGGTGTAGTAAAGGTGCACGGGGTCTTCCTGTCTAGCTGCGGGTAACCGGCATCTTCACCGGTATTTCAGTTTCACTGAGCCTCTCACCAAGACAGCGCCCAGATCGTTACGCCATTCGTGCAGGTCGGAACTTACCCGACAAGGAATTTCGCTACCTTAGGACCGTTATAGTTACGGCCGCCGTTTACCGGGGCTTCAGTTCGGAGCTTCTCCCGCACAAGGCGGAATAACACCTCCCTTTAACCTTCCGGCACCGGGCAGGCGTCAGACCCTATACGTCGTTTTCGACTTAGCAGAGTCCTGTGTTTTTAGTAAACAGTCGCCTGGGCCATTTCTCTGCGACCCACTTCAACTTAGGGGGCGAACCCCGCCATCTAATGTGGGCACTCCTTCTCCCGAAGTTACGGAGTTAGATTGCCTAGTTCCTGAGTGAGAGTTCTCTCAAGCGCCTGAGTATATTCTACTCGTCTACCTGTGTCGGTTTGCGGTACGGTCATCCGGAAGTCTCCCTAGAGGTTTTTCTTGGCAGCATGGAATCGACCGGTTCCGGCCTTGCGGCCACCCCATCACCCCTCAGAGTAATGGTCTGCCGGATTTGCCTGGCAGACCCTCCTACAGGCTTGGACCAGGACATCCATCACCTGGCGTGGTCTATCCTTCTGCGTCACCCCATCGGTAATAACGTCTTCCGGGTGGTACAGGAATATTAACCTGTTTCCCATCGCCTACGCCTCTCGGCCTCGGCTTAGGAACCGACTAACCCTTGGCGGATTAACCTTCCCAAGGAACCCTTAGACTTACGGCGAGTCCGCCTCTCACGGACTTTATCGCTACTCGTGCCGGCAGAGTCTCTTCCAAACGGTCCACCAGACCTCACAGTCTGACTTCGCTCCGATTGGAATGCTCCCCTACCACTGCCGCTTGCGCGGCAATCCACAGCTTCGGTAACAAGCTTGAGCCCCGTTGTATTGTTGGCACAGAGCCGCTTGACCAGTGAGCTATTACGCTTTCTTTGAAGGGTGGCTGCTTCTAAGCCAACCTCCTGGTTGTCTAAGCGTCTCCACATCCTTTCCCACTTAGCTTGTATTTGGGGACCTTAGCTGGTGATCTGGGCTGTTTCCCTTTTGACTACGGATCTTAGCACTCGCAGTCTGACTCCCGGAATGCAATGTCCGGCATTCGGAGTTTGATTGGATTCGGTAACCTTGTTGGGCCCCTAGTCCATTCAGTGCTCTACCACCGGGATTGATCTTCCGAGGCTAGCCCTAAAGCTATTTCGGGGAGAACGAGCTATTCCCGAGTTTGATTGGCCTTTCACCCCTATCCTCAGCTCATCCAAGCCGTTTTCAACCGACAATGGTTCGGGCCTCCATCCGGTGTTACCCGGATTTCACCCTGGCCAAGGATAGATCACTCGGCTTCACGTCTAATCCATGCAACTAATCGCCCTATTCAGACTCGCTTTCGCTACGGCTCGCTTATCGCTTAACCTCGCTGCATAGATTAACTAGCCGGCTCATTATGCAAAAGGCACGCGGTCATCCCGCCGAAGCGGGACTCCCACTGCTTGTAGGCACACGGTTTCAGGTACTATTTCACTCCCCTAGCAGGGGTTCTTTTCACCTTTCCCTCACGGTAC